>TARA_B100000963_G_scaffold331801_1_pt1 | contig 26326 bp, 25 predicted proteins | sample TARA_B100000963 | Tara Oceans TARA_B100000963 (sample SAMEA2622097) | marine metagenome | biome: marine biome (ENVO:00000447); feature: surface water layer (ENVO:00002042); material: "saline water (ENVO:00002010), including plankton (ENVO:xxxxxxxx)" | depth 5 m | reverse complement strand
TTTTTTTTTTACCCCACCTTCCATTACCATCCATAATGAAGGCAACGTGGCTGAGCTTATTCATATTTGCAAAATCTCTTTTTCTTTTTCAGATAAGATTTTTTCTATATTAGATATGTTATCGTCCGTTAATTTTTGTATATTTTTTTCGTAGCCTTTATTTTGATCTTCTGTAATTTCTTTTGCTTTAAGTTTCTTTTTAAGATCTTCATTAGCTTCTCTTCTAACGTTTCTTATTGAAATCTTTCCTTTTTCACCCATATTTTTTAGTACTTTTATAAATTCTTTTCTTCTTTCTTCTGTTAAATCAGGAATTCTTAATCGAATAATTTGTCCGTCTATTTGTGGATTTATTCCTAAATCTGATTTTTGGATAGCAGAGTCTATTAATGCAACGTTTGCTTTATCCCAAACTTGAACGGACAATAATCTTGCTTCCGGAACACTAACTGTTGCTAATTGTTCTATTGGCATTAATTGCCCATAAACATCTACTTTAATCGTGTCTAACATGCTAGGATTGGCTCTCCCTGTTCTTAAAGTTGAAATATCTTTTTTGAATGATTGGATGCTTTTTTCCATTTTTAAGGAATAGTTTTTTTCAACAAACTCGGTGCTCATTTTAAACTCCTTCGCCAACTTTATATCTTAAAAAACTAAGAATTTTAATTTCTTTGTCTGTTTTATTTTCTTTTAAGATATCTGAAACTTTTTTCTTTGGATCCATTATCCAAACTTGATTCAATAGAGTGTTGTCATTTATAAATTTTTCAATTTTGCCTTTTGAAATTTTTTCAGCTAATTCTTTTGTTTTGCCCGAATTTACTACCTCAGCTTTAATAATTTCTAGCTCTTTTTCAATAATTTCTCTTTTTACTCCATCTCTATCAATTGCTAAGGGATTTGAAGCTGCGATATGCATAGAGATTTTGTTACCAATACTATCATTTTTTCCTTTTTCTATTCCATCTAACTTTACTAAAGATATTATTTTACCTATGTTTTTTTCTGTTGAAGCATGAATATAAAAAAAGTTAGTTCCTTTTTTTTTGTCAAAGAAGTTAGAACGTCTTATGGTGATTTTTTCTCCAATTTTGGCAATTAAATTTACAAGAGCATCTTTAACAATTGATCCGTCTTTCATTTTGGAATTATTAATTTCGTCTAAATTTCCCTGACATTGAAAACTTAAATCTGCTAATTCTTTGCAGAATTTTATAAAGTCTTCATTTTTTGCAACAAAATCTGTTTCACTGTTTATTTCGATTATTGATATTTCTCCCTCAATTTCTTTAGCTAAAACAAGACCTTCATTTGCTGTTCTGTCCATTTTTTTTGATGCTTTAGCGATACCTTTTTTACGTAAGTATTCAATAGATTTTTCAATATCTCCATCGGAGTCATCGAGTGCTAGTTTACAATCTTTAAAACCAACACCCGTTATTTCTCTCAACTTTTTTATATTTTCTAGTAAATCTTTATTTGACATTTAATTTATAAATAGAATTATTTCTTTTTACTTGTTGTTTTTTTTTCTATTTTTTTTTCTGACTTTTTTTCATCTTTTTGATCTGTATCTTTAATAAACTTCTCCGCATCTTTAATGGTACTTTTTAAGAGTTCACAATATAAATTAATTGATCTTCTTGCATCATCATTTCCGGGTATAGGAAAATCTATTCCAGTTGGATCAGAATTAGTATCTAAAACAGCAATTATTGGTATCTTTAATTTTTTAGCTTCTGCTACTGCTAAGGACTCTATATTAGTATCTATTATAAAGATTAAATCAGGAGTTTTTTTCATATCAACTATCCCACCAAGTGATCTTTCTAATTTTTCTTTTTCTTTTCCAAATTTTAAAATTTCTTTTTTTGTGAAGCCAATATTTTCTTTTGATAACTGCTCGTTAAGTTTTTTTAATCTTTTAATAGAATTTTGAATTGTGTTCCAATTAGTCAGCATTCCTCCTAGCCATCTATAATTAACATAAAATTGACCAGTCTCTTTTGATAAGTCGCTTACCTGTTCTGAAGCTTGTTTCTTTGTAGAAACAATTAGTAACTTACCTCCACTTGCTACTGTTTTATGAACTTGGACAAGAGCATTTTTCAAAAACTCTACAGTTTGTGTTAAATCGATTATGTGTATGGAATTTTTTTCCCCAAAAATGTACTGTTTCATTTTTGGATTCCATCTAAGAGTTTTATGACCTAGATGTACTCCTGCTTCTAATAACTGTTTTATATCTACTTTAGGTACGTTCATATTTTTTTCCGGTTAATCCACCACAGTTACTCCAAATACTGGACCGGGAGGGTACTACCCTAAAAACTGTGTGCGAAATTTATTATTGATATATACAACCAATTTAAAAAATCAACTAATTATACAGTAATTTTTTTTACATATTCCTTGTTTTTAATTGTTTTTAGCTGATTAAAGTCGATTTTTCTTGGGTTCTTTAAATCATATAAAATTTTTTTATTATTTTCATTAAAAATTAAACTTATTTTCGTGTCACCGGTATTGTTTAAAATATTCTTAATTTCCTCAATATTGTGATTTTCTTTTAATTCAATTGTAACCTTAGAATATGGTTTCTTCATCATATCTTCTAAACTAAATATTTTTTTAACATTTATCCTTTTTTGGGAAGCATCATTTGAAATTTTATCTTTTTGTAAGGTTAAGACAAATGACTCGGACTCATTTATTTTGTCTCTATTATTTACTAAAATTTCAGAAAATAAAAATAATTCAAATTCTCCACCATTATCACTAAACTTAACAATCGCGAAAGGTGTTCCTTTAGCACTTTTTTTTTCTTGAATTGACATTATTGTTCCTGCAACAAGAGACTCTCTATCAGGAATTGTTAGAAAAGTTTTATAAGAGACTATTTTAAGTTGTTCAAAAACATCTTTATATTCGTTAAGTGGATGGTCTGAAATATAAAATCCAAGAGATTTAAATTCTTCGTTTAATAGTTCTTTTTTAGACCAATTTTCTGAATCTACATATTCGAATTCAGATTTTTCATTTTCTGTAGAAAATAAATTTGTTTGATTGCTTTGTTTATCATCATTTATATTTTTTATTTGTTGTATAATCTTAGGAATTGAATGAAAAATTTCTCCTCTATTTGAATTTATATCATCAAATGCTCCAGCTTTTACGAGCCCCTCCAATTGTAACTTATTTACATCTTTTGCATCTACTCTATTTACAAAGTCGTTAAGTGACTTAAATTTTCCATTTTTTTCTCTTTCAGCCACAATATTTGAAATGGCTTCGAATCCTACGTTTTTAATTGCACCTAAACCATAAAAAATTTTATTTGTCTCAGCTTTGAATTCAGCGAAACAATAATTTACATTTGGTCTTACAATGTTAATTTTTAATCTTTTAAGTTCTTCTACAAACTCTCTAAGTTTGGAGGTATTGGTCAATTCTGTTGACATTGTTGCAGATATAAAATCCTCTTTATAATATGTTTTTAAAAATGCAGTTTGATAAGCTATCATTGCATAAGCTGCGGCGTGACTTTTGTTAAAACCATATTGAGCAAATGGTTCAATTTTAGTAAATACGAAATTAGCCACATCTTTTTTGATTCCATTTTTTATAGCTCCATCTATAAATCTCTCTTTTTGTTTGTCTAACTCTGCTTTTTTTTTCTTTCCCATTGCTCTTCTTAAAATATCAGCTTCTCCAGCAGTAAAACCCGCAAGTATTTGAGCGATTTGCATTACTTGCTCTTGATAAATTATTATCCCATAAGTTGGTTTTAATATTTTTTCTAGAATTGGATGAATATAATCTGGTTTTTTTATTCCATTTTTACAATCGTTATAAATAGGAATGTTGCTCATCGGTCCTGGCCTATACAAAGCCACCAAAGCAATTATGTCATCAAATTTATTTGGTTTCATTTGTTTTATTGCTTCACGCATTCCAGTGCTTTCTAATTGGAACAACCCTGTTGTTTCACCGGTAGATAAAAGTTCAAACACTTTTTTATCCTCTAGATTTATTTTATCTATATTCAAATTAATTTTCTTTAACTTAAGCATTTTAATAGTTTTATCTATAACGGTTAAAGTTTTAAGGCCGAGCAAATCAAATTTTACAAGTCCTGCGTTTTCAGAAGAGTACATGTCATATTGAGTAGAGGGTAAAATTAGATTTGAAGTTTGGTCAATGTATAATGGAAACTGTTCTGCTAATTTATTTCCGGCTATCACTACCCCAGCGGCATGTGTTGCCATATTTCGATTTAACCCTTCAAGTTTGAGGGACAAATCAATGAGCTTTTTAACTTTAATATTTTTTTTTATCTCATCTTTAAATCTAGGTTCTCTATCGATAGACTCCTGTAAAGTAAGAGGTCTGGAGGGATCAAAAGGAATCATTTTACAAATTCTGTCCACATGTCCATAAGGCAACCCAAGAACTCTTCCTACATCTCTTAAAGCCATTCTTGCTTTAAGTTTTCCAAATGTAATTATATGCGCAACTCCATCTTTATATTTTGATTTTAAATATTCAAAAACTCTATCTCTTTGTTCCTCACAAAAATCTATATCAAAATCTGGCATAGATATTCGATCAGGATTTAAAAATCTCTCGAATATCAGATCAAATTCGATTGGATCTAAATCTGTTATATCTAAACAATACGCCACTAGGGAACCGGCTCCTGAACCTCTTCCTGGCCCAACAGGAATAGAATTTTTTTTTGACCACTTAATATAATCTGAAACTATTAAAAAATAACTTGAATAATCCATAGAATTAATTATTTCAAGTTCGTGATTTAATCTGTCTTCATATAATTTTTTTATTTCTTCTTCAGATTTACCTTTATTTTTTTTAAAAATAAAATTTTTTAATCTAAAATTTAATCCACTTGATGCCTGCTTTGTTAATTCATCAACTGCAGAATGATTTTTGATATTAAAAATAGAGGGTAAAATTGGTTTAGATTTTTTAGGTTTAAAATTAAATCTTAAAGGAAAATCATAATTATTTAATAGAGCTTCAGGAATATCTTCATATAATTTTTTTACATCTTCATCTTTTTTTAAATAATGATGATTGTTTAACTTAAGTCTATTTGGGTCATCAATGAACTTTTTTTGCCCTATGCACATTAATGCGTCGTGAGCCTCTACCATATCTTTATCTAAATAATACACCTCTTGTGAAGCAATTAGAGGTAAATTATAATTTGAAGACAAGCTGAATAAAAAATTTTCAAAATTTTGTTCTTGGGGTTCATTATGTCTTTGAATTTCAATGTAAATTCTATCTTTAAAAACTTTACAAAAATTAGAAATTATTTCTTTTATGTTTTTAATTTTATTTGCATTAAATAATTTGCCGAAAAAATCATTTTGATTGCCTGTTAAAATAATCAGATCTTCGTTATTAGTTAATAAATCATTTAATTGACAAACGGGTTCGGTAAAGTCTTTATTTTTTAAGTAACTTAGAGAAGAAAGTTTAGTTAAGTTTTTATATCCTGCTTCTGATTTAGCGTACAAAGATACTTTTCCAATAATATTATCGCTGGTTAAATTAATTTGTGTGCCTATTATTGGTTGCGTTCCAGCTTTACTTATTTTTTCTGCAAATTCTAAAGCTCCACAAAGATTATAAGAATCTGCAAGTCCTATTGCTTTGATTTTATTTTCTTTACAATAATTGGCCAGTTCATCAATTTTTATAGCTCCTTCACAAATTGAATATTGAGTTCGAATTTTAAGATGGTTAAATTGATTATTAGGAACGTGCATTTACACGTTTTATATTACCTTTAGAAATACTCAACTTATAATCTGCCATGTTAGCAAGTTCTCTATTGTGAGTTGCAAAAATAACAGCTTTATTCATTTTTTTTAATTTTAAAAAATATGAAAAAATTTCTTGCGATGTTTTATAATCTAAATTTCCTGTGGGCTCATCTGCTAAAATGATTTCTGTCTCTGTTACAAGTGCTCTTGCGATTGCAACTCTTTGTTGCTCTCCTCCAGATAATTCGTTAGGAAAATGAGTTGTTCTGTTTTGTATTTTGACATCTTTTAAAATTTTATTTGCTTTTAAAATTGATGATGAATGTGACTCACCTCTTATAATTAGAGGCATTATTACGTTTTCTAATGCCGTAAAATCTGTAAGTAAATTATTGTCTTGAAAAATTATAGAAACATTTTTCTGTCTAATTTCATTTTTTTCATTCTCATTTAAATTTTTAGTATCTTTATTGTTTATTAAAATCTTTCCTTTATTTGGCTCATCTAATAACGCTAATAAATGTAAAAAAGAAGATTTGCCTGAACCAGAGGGCCCAGTAAGAGCGACAAGATCTCCTTTATTGATTTTTATATTAACATTATTAAATAATTCTACGTTTCCATTTTTATGCTCGTAGGATTTTTTTAAATCGATAGTTTGCAATAATATTTTAGTCATACTTTAAAGCTCTAAAAGTTTTCATTTTTGAAATTGAGGTGACTGGTATATATGATGCAACAGCAGAAATAATTAAGGAAAAAATAAATATAATAAAAATAGAATTTAAATTTATTTCACTTGGTAATTTTTCAAGAAAATAGACATCGGAAGGAAAAATTTCTAGATTAAATGCAGATGATAAAAAAATTCTTATTTGCTCTATATTAATTGAAAAAAGGACTCCTAAAAGTATTCCTGTAACTGTTGCTGAAAAACCAATTGTAAATCCTGTTAAAAAAAAAGTTTTTTTAATTGAGCTGTTGCTTAAACCTAGAGTTTTTAAAATCGCGATTTCTTTTGTTTTATTTTTTATTAGAATTGTCAACCCTGATATAACATTAAAAGCAGCAACTATAACAATTAAAGTTAAAATAATAAACATTACATTTCTTTCGACTTTGAGGGCGCTAAAAAAAGTTTTATTCAAGTCTGACCATGTATAAACAAAAAAATTTTGATTTAATGTTTGAATTTTTTTTTTGTAATAATTAGCTTCTATCGGATTATTTATATAAATTTCTAAATTGTTATCATTTTCGTTTTTTTCAAAAATTGACAAAACATCATTGAGATTTAAAAAAACAAAATTTTGATCAAACTCATAAAAACCAGTATTAAAAATACCAACAATCTCAAAAGACTCTTGTTTTGGTAGGCCTCCAAAAGGAGTAGCTATAAAAGCTGAAGACATTAAATTTATTTTATCTCCTAGTTCTAATTCTAGATTATAAGCAAGTTCCGCTCCTATTATTGCCTGATTTTTTTTTAAATCTTTTGAATTTCCTTTTACAATATTTTTATTTAGAAAATTGAAATTTGTCTTGTTGGTAGGGTCGATACCTTTAATTATAATACCTTTAGCGTTTTCATTTCCAATAATAACTCCCTCACCAGAATATGTTTTCGAAATTCTTACTGATTTAAATAATTTTTTTAATTTACCTATGTAATTTTCATCAATTTTAAAACTATTTCCCTGAATAACGATATGTGGATTTAAACCCAAAATTTTATTTGTAAGATCCGTTTTAAAACCATTCATAACAGACATTACAATTATTAATATCGCTACCCCTAGAGTTATTCCTAAAAAAGAAAATATTGAAATTACTTTCAAAAAACCTTCCTTTTTTTTTGGTCTTAAATTTCTACTTGAAATTAATCTTTCAGCTTTAGTGAACAATTTATTTTTTTTTTAGTTTTGATTTAATACTTTCTAAATCCATCATTTTGACATCTGAATTCAGTTCCTTAAATTCAAATTTTTCAGAATTTGACTTAGAGCCAATTATAATTTGGAAAGGGACACCTATTAAATCGTGTTTTTTAAATTTATTAGACATATTTTCATCTACATCGTCTAACAATACGTCAATATTTTGTTCTTTTAACTCTTTATATACTTTTTCAGCTTTTTGGAGATTTTCTTTGTTATTTTTGCTTATGCTTGGAATGATAACTACATCAAAAGGGGACAAAGCTTTTGGCCACTTCATTACATTATTATTGTAATTAGCCTCTATTGCTGCTCCTACAATTCTCGATACACCTATTCCGTATGATCCCATTTTTACTGCAATTTTTTTTCCATCTTGAGTATCAATCGTGCATTTTAATGGTTTAGAATATTTGTCACCAAAATAAAATATATGTCCTACTTCTATTCCTTTTGTTTTAACTTGATTATTTTTACTTACAGTTTTATTAAATTCTTTTTCATTATATTTTTCATCGGTTACTGCGTAAATGGCAGAAAAATCTTCTCTCATTTTTTGTAACGATGATTTGGAAAAATTATATTTATCTACATCTATTTCAAAAATTTTTTTGTCAGCGTATATTTGACTTTCTCCTGTTTCTGCCAAAATAATAAATTCGTGAGACAAATCACCTCCGATTGGACCGGTATCAGCTGCCATTGGTATGGCTTTGAGCCCGAGTCTATTAAAAGTTTTAATGTATGAATAAAACATTTTGTTATATGACTGCGTTGCTTCTTCATCTGATAAATCAAAAGAATATGCATCTTTCATATAAAATTCTCTACATCTCATTATTCCAAACCTTGGTCTTAATTCATCTCTAAACTTCCATTGAATATGGTAAAGCATTTGAGGTAATGACTTATATGATTTTATACTTGACCTAAAAATATCTGTGATCAATTCTTCATTGGTCGGTCCGTATAGCATTTCACGACCTTGTCTATCTTTTATCCGAAGCATTTCTTCTCCATAATCCTTATATCTTCCGCTTTCTTTCCATATTTCTGACGATTGTATTGTTGGCATAAGCATTTCTTGGGCGCCAATTAAATTTTGTTCTTCTCTTACTATTTGTTCTACTTTTTTCATTACTTTATACCCCAAAGGTAACCAGGAATAAATTCCTGCCGAAGATTGCTTAATCATTCCAGTCCTAATCATTAACTGGTGAGATTTTATTTTAGCGTCAGCTGGTAAATCTTTTGTTATTGGTAAAAATAATTGTGATAAATACATTATTGTAAAATAGCTCTTAAATTAACAAAATCTAACTCTACAGCATAATATATCATAATAAACAGTATTGAAGTAATTATAGTTGTTATTAAAAATTTTCTACCTATTTTTGGGTTTTTTGGAGCACCTGGATCAGCCCCTTCTATTGTTTCTTTAAATGTTTCTTTATTAGATTGAATGCCAAAAGGTAAAACTGAAAAAAAAATTATCCACCAAATAATGACATAAATTATTATTGATCCAGTTAAACCCATCAAATCCTGGCTATGTTGATGTTTGTAAAAGGCTTTTTTCCAGTTTTTTCTTTAATGATTCTTCTGCAATTTTGTTTGATAGCTTCTATTAGATTTTTTTCTTGGTTTTTACTTCCCATAGCAAACGTTCTGCATATATTTAAAATTTCATCCTCCATATCGAATATAAAAGTGTTCTCCTCATTAGTTTCTGGAATTCCTTTATATGAAATAATTGGTTTTTTTACCTTTCCGCTATTTGAAACTATTAAAGTAATTTCTAAATATCCATTTATAGAAAGATTTTTTCTATCTTTGATAGACTTAGAGTCTGTTTCTACATTGACGTTCCCGTCCAAATAAACTTTACCAAAAGGTGCTTTATCAATAATTTCAGGTTTTTCTCCTGGTAAAATTTTAATTATGTCTCCGTTTTCAATTAATAAAGATTTTGGAACTTGCATCTCTTTTGCAAATGCAACGTGTTCTGCCATATGTCTATGTTCACCATGAACTGGGATTACACATTGAGGTTTAACCCATTTATACATATCTTTTAAGTCATCTCTATTAGGATGCCCAGAAACATGCACAAAAGCATTTTCTTCAGTAATAATCTCCATCTTATTTTTAACTATTAAGTTTTGAAGATGGTACAGTTTTTTTTCATTACCAGGTATAATTTTGGAAGAAAAAATAACACAATCACCAGTCTCGAGATAAACATCTGGATGTATACCATTAATAATTCTATTCATAGCGCCCATTGGCTCTCCTTGACTGCCAGTTGCTAAATATAAAATCTTATTTTTTACCAACTTTTTTGCATCTTTAGGCTCAACGGGCTCAATTAGACCTTTTAAATATCCACATTTTTTTGCTGCCTTATAAATTCTCTGCATAGAACGCCCAACCAAGCATATGTGTCTTCCAGTTTTTTTAGCGCAATAAAAAATAGTCTCCATTCTTGCTACATTCGAAGCAAATGAGGTTACTAATATTCTATTAGTTTTAAGTTCCATAATTCTTACCAAACTATCTCTTACTTCAGATTCAGAACCTGATCTCCCAGGACTAAAAATATTTGTTGAATCACAAATCATTGCTGAGACGCCACTATCACCTATTGATTTTAATTTATTCTCATCAATTTTACTTCCAATAAGTGGGTTTGGATCAATTTTCCAATCTCCAGTATGTAAAATTGTTCCTAAAGGTGTTTTAATACTTAATCCATTTGGTTCTAAAATTGAATGTGTTAATGTAACAAAATCTATTTCGAAATTTCCAAGTTTTATTTTACCATTTAAGGGCACTACGTTTAGGTACGATGAGATATCAATTTTTTTTTCTTTAAATTTTTCAACGAGTAAAGTTGCTGTAAATGGAGTAGCATACATCTTACATTTTAAACTCGGCCACAAATGTGCGACAGCTCCAATATGATCTTCATGAGCATGGGTTAAAACAATACCAAGCAAATCGTCTTTTTTATCAATTATAAAGCCAGCATCTGGCATTATTAAATCTACGCCTGGAATAGAGTCATCAGCGAAAGAAACACCCATATCAACAATAATCCATTTCTGATTATCCTCTTTGCCATATGCGTACAGGTTCATGTTACCACCTATCTCGCCTGATCCACCCAATGGACAAAAAATAAGTTGCTCTTTACTCATATCAATTTTTTGTAAATGCTAGAAATACCTTTAATGGTAATATTTTGATCTACAATAGTTTTTTTTTTGATCATTCTTCTGAAGAAGTTAGCGTATCCACCTGTTAATATAATTTTATATTTGTTTTTCCAATTTAAAGTTATTTTGTTAATTATATTATTTATCAAACCTTCATAACCCCAAATAAATCCTGCATTTAAAGCTTCTTTTGTATTCTTTCCATAGCTTTTATTGCTATTTTTAAGATTAAACATCGGCAAAAGTGCCGTTGATTGATTTAAATTTTTTATAGATTGACTTACGCCTGGTGCAATGACTCCACCTTCATATATTGAATTTTTAACAACATCAAATGTAGTAGCGGTACCAAAATCAACAATTAAACAGTTCTTAAATTTTTTTCCACCTATAGCATTAGCTATTCTATCTGAACCTAATTGACTCACCTTTTTAATATTAATCTTAATTATCTTTTTTAAATTTAAATTCTTTATTTCAACAATTTTATATTTTGAGCCTCTAAAACTTTTTTTAATTTCTTTTAATCCTAATGGAACAACGCTAGAAAAAAGAATTATATTATTTATATCTGTTTTTGAAATCTTTTTAATATGTTTCTTTATATAATTTTTAATAAATAGTTTTTTTGTATCAAACGACAAAGTTTTAATTATTAGAAAACTATTATTTAACAAACTAATTTTAGTAGAGGTATTTCCAATATCACCAACAATATATTTCATCTTATTTATATCTCCTTTTAAGTACTGTAAAAGAACTTTTTTCAGTCTCGACTAGAAATTTTTCATATCCTTTTTTTATATTTGAAATAATCGCACCATTGTTAATTTTATTTCTTATTATATCTTTTAAACAAGTTGATAAAAAACTTTTATTATTAGGAGCATTATTCGTGTTTAAACCTATTCCAACTATTAAAAAATTCAAATGATTATATTTAATAACTTCTTGTAATATTCCGCATAGTTTTTCTCTATTATATATCAAATCATTTGGCCATTTTATCTTTATTTTTTTTGATATATTTTTGGAAATGATTTTTTTTAAAATTAAAGCATTTAATATTGCAAATTGTTTATAATTTATCTTTTTTTTATCAAGTTTGAAAAATATTGACATAAATATATTGCCCTTAAGTGATATCCAGTTTTTACCCATGGTTCCTCTTCCGTTTGTTTGTTCTTCGGTGACAATAATAGTGGGTTCAGAAATATTTTTTTTTATCAGTCTTATTGCAATATCGTTTGTGCTTTTAACTTTTTTAAATTTTTTAATTCTAATATTCATTAATTTAAAAATAATGAATTTACTATATCATTCAAAATTGAAGGATAAAGAAAGAAAGTAATAAGAATGCTACAACTTATAAATATAGATGCTTGAGCTGTTTTATTTTTAACAGGCTCGTAAGTAATTACGCTGTCATCAAAATAAATCGTTTTTATAATTTTTAAATAATAGAAAGCTGACATTACAGTGGTGAGTAAACCTATTATTGCTAGTGTATACATCTCTTGTTCTAAAACTGCTACAAACACATAAAATTTTGCAAAAAAACCTCCCAAAGGTGGGACGCCAGCTAAAGAAAACAAGATTATGAGGAATGATATTGCTAATAGAGGATGCTTCTTTGATATACCAGATAAGTCTGAAATATTTTCTTTATATACTCCATCTTTTTTTAGCAAATACAGACATGAAAATGCACCGATATTCATAATCACGTATATTGATATATAAATAATTGCACTTTCATACCCTGAAATAGCTCCTGTAGCGACCCCAGCTAATGCATATCCAATATGACCTATTGAGCTATACGCGAGTAATCTTTTAAAATTTTTTTGAACCATGGCTGCTACGGCTCCTAAAATCATTGAAGCTATTGATATGAAAATCATAATAGTTTGCCATTCAAGTAAAATGTTAGAAAATGGGATTAACATAAATTTAATTATTAGTGCTAACCCAGCTACTTTAGGCACAACAGCAAAATAGCTTGTTATAGAAGTTGGTGCACCTTCATACACATCAGGTGTCCACATATGAAATGGAACAGCAGAAACTTTAAATGCAAGTCCTACCAAAATAAATACCATTGCAAATACAGCGCCAGTATTTTCCTTGTTTATTTGATCAGCTATTAAATCAAAATTTGTTGAACCTGTGAAACCGTACAATAACGAACAACCGTACAATAATAAACCTGAAGATAATGCACTTAGAACAAAATATTTTATACCTGACTCGGTTGACCTTAGGTTATCCCTATCTATCGACGCCAATATATAAAGAGCTAAAGATTGTAGTTCGAGACCTAGATAAAAAAGTATTAAATCATTGGCGCTTACCATAAAAAACATTCCTAAAATAGAGAGAAGAATTATAATCGGGTATTCAAATTTATTAAGCTGATTGTCATTAATAAAATTTTTAGATGAATTGAGAACAAACAGTGCTGCTAAAAGAATTAGAATTTTAAAATAATTTGAAAATGCATCTCTGACAAAACTATCTAAGAATATTTTTTCATAGTTACTTGGGCTACTTAAAATGATTATAATTGTTATTATTATAATCAGTGTAGTTAAGTTAAATACAATATTGAAACTTTCTTTGATATAAACACCAACCATAAGAATTGTGAAAACAGACAAAGCTAAGAATATCTCAGGAAACATTATGTTAATATTATTAATCATATTGAATTCTCAGTTAATGCTGATTGATAGTTATCAATAAGGTTATTAACGGAAACGCCAAACGTTTCCATTAATGGAGCGGGATAAAATCCAAAAAAGATAACAAAAAAAGCTAAAGATACTAACATTATAATTTCAGACTTGTTGACATCTTTTAAATTTTTTATTTCGGGATTATTTGTAGACCCAAAAATAACTCTTTTAGTTAACCAGAGCATATATGCAGCCCCTATAACCACTCCAAATGTTGCTAGCATTGCTGCTAAATAACTTTTTTGAAATGTACCCGCCAATACAAGAAACTCTCCTAAAAATCCAGATGTGCCTGGCAATCCAAGAGCAGCTAACGCGAATACTAAAAACAAAAAAGAGTATTTTGGCAAATAATTTACTAATCCTCCATATGTGCTAATCATTCTTGAGTGAAGTCTGTCATAAACTACGCCAACACACAAAAATAATGCTGCCGAAATAAGACCGTGGCTTATCATTTGGTATATGCTGCCTTCTATACCCTGTTTAGTTAATGTAAAAATGCCTAAAGTTACGTAACCCATATGGGCAACTGATGAGTATGCAATTAGTTTTTTCATATCATCCTGCATTAACGCTACAAGAGACGTATAAATTATTGCAATAATACTGAGAGTATATATTAAAGGCGTGAAGAACTCTGAAGCAATTGGAAACATTGGTATAGAAAATCTTAAAAATCCATAACCAGCCATTTTTAATAATATTGCAGCTAATATTACAGAACCAGCTGTAGGAGCCTCAACATGAGCATCAGGGAGCCAAGTATGAACAGGCCACATTGGCATTTTCACTGCAAAGGAACTTAAAAAGGCTAGCCATAATATATTTTGATACTCTTTAGGAATTTTAATTTCATAAATCTGAGTAATGTCTGTAGTTCCTGTTAGCCAATAAATTACAATTATTGCAACCAACATTAAAACTGATCCAAGTAAAGTAAATAAAAAAAATTTAAATGCTGAATACACTCTTCTAGGGCCACCCCAAACACCAATAATTAAAAACATTGGAATAAGACCAGCTTCAAAAAATAAATAGAAAATTACTAAATCCAGTGAGCAAAAAACACCGATCATAAAAGTTTCTAAAACTAAAATCGCTATTAAAAATTCCTTAACTCTTGTTTTAACACTGTTAACACAAGAAATTATACATATAGGTGTTATAAATGTAGTTAATACAATAAACAAAATTGATATTCCATCGACACCTAATTTAAATTTTATAAAGTTATTTATCCAAGACTGTTCCTCAACAAACTGAAACGCTGCTGAGTTTAAATCTAAAGAATACCATAAAAATAATGATAAAAAGAATGTAGCAAGACTACTAAATAAAGATATATAAGTTGCGCTAAAATTAGTCGTCTTCCCTTTGGAAATAAAAATAAATAAAGAGCTTATTAAAGGCAAAAATATAAGGGTTGATAATATTGGAAAATTCATTTTATTTTAAGATTAAATAAGTCAAAAGTATAGATAAGCCTAACAACATCACAAAAGCATAATCGTAGATAAATCCTGTCTGAAGACGTCCCGTTTTGTTTGAAATAATTTTAATTAGTTTTGAAATTCCATCTGGGCCAAATTTATCTATGATACCAACATCACCTTTTTTCCAAAAAAAAGAGCCAATTTTTTTTGCAGTATTCACAAATATTTTTTCATATAGTTCATCCATGTACCATTTATGTAATAAGAAATTATAAAGTGGTAAATTAGTTTTTTTAAAATCTAGAAGGAATTGCGGATTAATAATATAAAAATAAAATGAAACTGGAATGGAAATTAATACTAAAAACGGAGTGGCCAATAAAAACCACATTGGTATTGCCTCGTGCTTTATTTTGTTTAAGAAAAAAATTGAGTTTTGCCAAAAATCATTACTATGATGTCCAATGAATATTTCTTTAAAAAAATAACCTGAGAATATTGCTCCAATACCTAAAAGAACAAGTGGAAGTAACATTACAATAGGCGACTCATGAGTTGCGTTTATAGGAATTGTTTTGTTGTTATAGCTTCCATGAAAAGTTTTAAAGAACATCCTCCAAGAATATATTGACGTCATCACTGCCGTCAAAATACCTACAGTTGCTGCATAATTTCCTAGTGAAGAATTCTTCAAATAAGCAAACTCAATTATTGCATCCTTTGAATAGAACCCTGATAGAAAGGGAAAGCCTGTTAATGCCAATGTGCCTATTAACATAAAACTGTAAGTAAATGGTAGTTGCTTTCTCACACCACCCATATTTCTTATGTCTTGCTCATCTTTAAAAGCATGTATAACAGAACCAGCTCCGAGAAATAGTAAAGCTTTAAAAAAAGCATGAGTAAATAAGTGAAACATCGCAACATGATATGCTCCAATTCCTGCAGCAAAAAACATATATCCTAGTTGGCTGCAAGTTGAATAAGCCACTATTTTTTTAATATCATTTTGAACTAAAGCTACTGATGCTGCAAATATAGCTGTTATCATTCCGACAATTGTGACCATGTTTAATGCAACTTGAGAGTATTCGAACATTGGTGAGCACCTGACTACAAGAAAAACACCTGCTGTTACCATTGTGGCTGCGTGGATTAAAGCTGAAACTGGTGTTGGCCCCTCCATTGCGTCTGGCAACCAAGTATGAAGTAAAAATTGAGCAGATTTTCCCATCGCGCCTATAAATAGAAAAATACAAATTAATGTAATCAAATTTATTTCAAATCCAAAAAAGATTAATTCTTTTTTAGCGTATTGCGCTGTGCCCTGAAAAACTTCTTCAAAATTAATTGTTCCAAAAAAGAAGAAGATTAAAAATATTGCAATCGCAAGTCCGAAATCCCCAACTCTATTTACAATGAACGCTTTAATTGCTGCATTATTTGCTTTTTCTTTTTTATACCAGAAACCTATTAAAAGATAAGAGCATAAACCCACGCCTTCCCATCCAAAAAAAAGCTGTAAGAAATTATCTGAGACCACTAAGGCTAACATTGAAAAAGTAAAAAGTGAAAGATATGACATAAACCTTGGCTTATGTGGATCGTGGCTCATATAGCCGATAGAATATATATGTACTAACGCAGATACAAATGTGACGACAACCAACATTATTGAACTTAAAGGATCGATATTGATAGTCCAGTCAGCTTGAAATTTTCCAGAAGATATCCATTCAATAATTTTATAATTTCCGTAAACGTTATTCTGTATGCCATTCCAAAAAACCAAAACAGATAAAATCGCTGAAATACTTACTAGTAAGCTTGTTAAAATCTCTGAAAAATATTTTGTAATTGATTTTCCTAAATATCCAATTATGGATCCAATTAATGGTAGAAAAATTATTGCGTACTCCATTTAACCTTTCATGCCGTGAATATCTTCAACTCTAATCGATCCTCTATTTCTGTAATAAACAACAATTATAGCAAGACCGATTGCCGCCTCTGCTGCTGCTACTGTTAATATTAACATTGTAAAAATTTGACCCACAATATCACCAGAAAAAATTGAAAAAGAAATAAGATTAATATTTACTGCTAATAGAATAAGTTCTATGGACATTAAAATTACGATTACATTTTTTCTATTTAAAAAAATTCCAATTACACCTAAAAAGAAAATAATAGCACCTAAAGACAAATAGTGACCTAAGCCTATTTCAATCATCAATTTTTACTCCTTGATTAGATTTAACATCTTTTAGTTCAACGGCTGTAGATGGGCTTCTTGAAATTTGATTTATATAACTTTGTTTTTTTACTCCTACTCTTTCTCTAAACGTTAATAATATTGCACCAATCATAGCCAGCAAAAGAATTACGCCGGCTAACTGAAAAAATAGTATATAGTCTGTATACATAACAAGGCCTAATTGATGAGTATTTGTTATTTCAGATAAAGTTAAAGTGCTACTCGACATTAAATCTTCTTTGTACTTCCATCCACTTACAACAACTAATAGTTCTAATAAAATTAATACACTTACTATTAATCCAGTGGGTATATGTGTTGATTTTCGACCCAGAAACCAAGACTGTTTTTGCTCGGCAACATTTAACATCATCACTACAAACAAAAATAAAACAGCTACAGCACCTACATATACAATTAAAAGTATCATGCCTAAAAACTCAGCTCCAACCATTATAAATAAACAGCCGACCGAGATAAAATCTAATATTAAAAAAAATACAGAATTGATTGTGCTTCGTGAAGTGATTACCATTAAGGAAGAAAAAATTGCTATTATAGAAAAGAAATAAAAAAAAACTGAATGTATTATCATTTATCTATAAGGTTTATCCAATTTTATATTTTTAGCCAAAACTGACTCCCATCGATCTCCATTTTCTAATAGCTTTTCTTTGTTATAATAAAGTTCTTCTCTTGTTTCAGTTGCGAATTCGAAGTTAGGTCCTTGGACAATTGCATCTACTGGGCAAGACTCTTGGCAAAGGCCACAATAAATACATTTAAGCATGTCAATATCATATCTGGTCGTTTTTCTACTACCATCTTCTCTCTCTGCAGACTCGATTGTAATCGCTTGGGCTGGACAAACTGCTTCACACAATTTACATGCAATACATCTCTCTTCTCCATTAGAATATCGTCTTAAAGCATGCTCTCCTCTCATTCTAGGACTAAGCGAACCTTTTTCAAAAGGATAATTGATTGTTTTAGACTTTCTAAACATCTCTTTCACAGCCATATATAAACCTGATATAAACTCCACAAGAAATATTGTTTTGATTAGCCTATTGAAGTTCATTAAAAATTTCCTTTTGGTAATTTATCAAAATAAAATAAAAAACTTGCTGTCATAACCAGATATATTAATGAAAAAGGTAAAAAGATTTTCCATCCTAGCCGCATAAGTTGATCATACCTATATCTTGGCACAATCGCTTTTATCAAAGCAAATAACAAAAATAGAAATAAAATTTTTAAAATCATCCAAAAAGGAGCTGGAACAACATTTAAAGGATAGATATCAATTAACGGCAACCATCCACCCAAAAATAAAATCGAACCCATTGCACACATTAAAAGAATATTTGCATACTCACCCAACCAAAACATAGCATACATCATCCCTGAATATTCAGTTTGATAACCTGCAACTAACTCTGCCTCAGCCTCAGGTAAATCAAATGGTGGTCTGTTTGTTTCTGCAAGCGCAGAAATAAAAAAAATCACAAACATTGGAAATAGAGGGACGACGTACCACAAATCTTTCTGCGCTAATACGATATCTTTCAAATTTAGCGAACCAACACACAAAAGTACATTGATGATTATTATACCAATAGAGACTTCGTAGGATACCATTTGCGCTGCAGATCTTATTGCTCCTAAGAACGGGTATTTTGAATTTGAAGCCCATCCACCCATAATTATTCCATAGACACCAAGTGATGAAACTGCAAACAAATATAGAACTCCAACATTAATATCAGCTAAAACTAATTCTTCGCTCATAGGAATTACAGCCCAAGCGATCAAAGCTAAAGTCATAGTTACAATAGGAGCCAAAATAAAAACGACTTTATTAGCACTTGCAGGAATAATTATTTCTTTAAAAATATACTTTAAAGCGTCAGCCAGTGTTTGAAGCAACCCAAATGGACCAACAACATTTGGACCTCGTCTTTTTTGCACCAATCCCCAAACCCTTCTATCTAACCAAACAATCATAGCTACAGAGACTAAAACTGGTAAAACTAGAAATAAAATTTTATAAATTTCATGTCCTAAGATATTTAAATATTCAATCATTAATTATTTGTACCTGTTTTTCTTTGATTTTGATTAATTTGTCGACACTCACTCATAGTCTTTGACGCTCGGGATATTGAATTGGAATAGTAATAATCAAGTTCTTTTATAGCTATTTCCTCGCTAACGAAATTTGATTTAAATGTGTCATTATCAATTTCTTCCTTATTAAAAGATGGAAGTTCATTTATTTTTGTAAAATTTGGAATTAAATTTAAAACTTCTTTTCTAAGCATTGTGAAATTTAGTGTTTCATTGTTTTCATCTAATTTTTTTATTATTAAATTGAAAATTTTCCAATCCTCCATTGCCTCACCAATCGGATATGATGCTTTTTTACATTCCTGAACTCTTCCCTCTAAATTTGTATAAAGACCGTTTTGTTCAGTATAAGCTGCACTAGGTAAAATTATGTCTGCAATCTCGGCGCCTCTATCACCATGACTTCCTTGGTAAATAATAAATTCACTATTTTTCTTTATATCTAAATTATCTGAACCCAATAAATATAATAGCTTGAATTGGTTATTTTTTAGTTTATTAAAAAAAGAATATTTTTTCTCGTTTTCTTCCGATAAAATTTTAAGATCTATTAATCCAATAGTAGATGCGTTTTGTGGTAAAAAATTCAAAGCATTCCAGTCCTTGTTAATAAGATTTTTATTTTTTAAAAAATTTTTTAATTCTTTAAAAATGTACTCACCACTACTGCCCTCTAAGGCAGATTCACCAATTATTATAATAGGTTTTTGGGCAGACAATAAGCTCTCAGAGAACTTACTTTCGTTATTCAGGATTTTTTTTAAATCATCAGTCTTATTCCCTACTATTTCATAGTCATAAGTTAAGTCGCCTGGATTACCAATGGAATAAATAGGCGTCCCTTTTTTAAAAGCTTTTCTAATTCGCGCATTAACCATAGTAGCTTCATATCTTGGGTTTGTTCCAACTAACAAAATTAAATCAGACTCCTCTATTCCATTTATAGAGGAATTGAATATGTAATTAATCTTATTTTTTGAATTCAAATAAAATTTTTTTTCTCTGAACTCTAAATTATTACTATTTAAATTTTTGAACAATTTTTTAAAGGCTAATGAGTTTTCCATGTTTACCATATCACCTATATGTCCTCCAATTTCATCTGAAGAAATTGATTGTATCTTTTTAACAATAACTTCTATAACTTCATCCCAACTGCATTTTTGTAATTTATTATTTTTTTTAATGTAAGGTGTATCAAGTCTTTGTTTTAATAACCCATCACAAGAATATCTTGTTTTATCTGAAATCCATTCCTCATTAATATTGTTGTTAAGTCTAGGTAAAATTCTTTTTACTTCCCAGTTATATGTATCAACTCTAATATTTGATCCCACAGCATCCATGACATCAATGCTCTCTGTCTTTTTTAATTCCCAAGGTCTCGCTTCGAATGCATAAGGTTTGGAAGTCAAAGCACCTACTGGGCATAAATCTATTACGTTAGCAGAAAGTTCAGATTGCATAGCTTTTTCGAGATAAGTTGTGATTTCCATGTTTTCTCCACGTCCTATCGCTCCAATTTCAGGTACCCCTGCTATTTCAGTCGCAAATCTAACACATCTAGTACAATGAATACATCTAGTCATCTGAGTTTTAATAAGAGGACCCATGTATTTTTCTTTAACTAATCTTTTGTTTTCAATAAACCTAGACTTGTCTACTCCATAGTACATTGATTGGTCTTGTAAATCGCATTCTCCTCCTTGATCACAAACAGGACAATCTAAAGGATGATTTGCTAATAAAAATTCCATGACTCCTTTTCTAGCTTTTTCAACTGAGGGAGTGTTGGTTTTAATATTCATTCCTTCTACAGCTGGCATTGCACAAGAAGCAATTGGTTTAGCCGATTTTTCCATCTCAACTAAACACATTCTGCAATTTCCTGCGATTGATAATTTTTCATGATAACAAAATCTTGGTATTTCAACATCAGCAAGTTCACAAGCTTGAAGAACGGTCATACCTTTTTCAAATTCTATTTCTTTGCCATTTATAGTAATTTTAGGCATTTTTATTCTCCAACAAATGTTGATCAACTAGATAAGGGTTGTCTATTTTTTTCTTCACCAAAGGTTCTTCTCGACAACGACTTTCTATTTCTTTTCTGAAGTGTCTTAATAAGCCTTGAACAGGCCAAGCAGAGCCTTCACCAAATGCACAGATTGTATGACCTTCTATTTGTTTTGTAACATCTGCCAACAAATCAATATCACTAAAAGTAGCTTTTCTTTTTTCAACTCTATCTAAGATTCTCCACATCCAACCAGCACCTTCTCTGCACGGAGTACATTGACCGCAACTTTCGTGTTTATAGAATCTTGCAATTCTGGCCATACATGAGACTATGTCTTGATCTTTATTAATAACAATAATACCCGCCGTCCCTAGACCGCTTTTATTTTCTATTAATGTGTCGAAATCCATAGTAATCGTGTCACAAATTTTTTTGGACAACAAAGGCATTGAAGATCCTCCGGGTATAACAGCTTGAAGATTTTCCCAGCCACCAATTACTCCTCCGGCATGTTTTTCGATTAATTCCTTTAATGAAATACCCATTTCTTCCTCAACATTACAAGGTGAATTGACGTTACCCGAAATACAAAAAATTTTTGTCCCCGTGTTTTTGGGTTTTCCAAGAGATGCAAACCACTTACCTCCTTTTCTTAAAATAGTTGGTACTACAGCTATGGTTTCAACATTATTAACAATTGTAGGACATCCATATAATCCAACTAAGGCTGGAAATGGAGGTTTAAGTCTTGGTTGACCTTTATTTCCTTCGATACTTTCTAATAATGCTGTTTCTTCACCACAAATATAAGCTCCTGCACCATAATGTATATGTATGTCAAAATCCCATCCAGTGCCGCACGCGTCTTTTCCAATAAAATTCTTTTTGTAAGCTTGGTTGATAGCTTCTTGAAGTCGTTGACCTTCGTTGAAGTATTCACCTCTAATATAAATGTAACAGACATGTGCATTTACCGCGTACCCTGCTATTAAACATCCTTCTATTAATTTTTGAGGTTCAAATCTTAATATGTCTCTATCCTTACACGTGCCTGGTTCTGACTCATCAGCGTTTATTACTAAATAATGCGGTCTTGATCCAACCTCCTTTGGAGCAAATGACCACTTTAATCCAGTTGAGAATCCTGCACCACCTCTACCTCTAAGTTCAGAAATTTTTACCTCATTTATGATCCATTCACGTCCTTTTGATATAAAATTTTTTGTATTTTTCCAATCCTCTCTATTTATAGCGTTATCAATTTCCCACCCTAACGTATTATAAAGATTTTTAAAAATTTTATCTTCTGGCTTAAGCATGTTTTTCTCCATTAGTAGATGCTTTCTTCTCTGGCGAAGTATTTTTTCGCCCTCTGTACGAACCTGGTTTTAAAGGTTTGTCATTTATTAAAGAGTCTATAATTTCACTTGAGCTTTTTTCATCAAGATCTTCGTAATAATCATCGTTAATTTGCATCATTGGAGCGCTCACACATGCACCTAAACACTCAACTTCCATCCATGAGCAATCACCTTTTTTTGAAATTTCATTTTCATTCGGAGAAATTTTTGCTTTACATAATTTAACTATTTTATCAGCGCCTCGAATTAAGCAAGGCGTAGTTGTACAAACTTGTACAAAATGTTTGCCGACAGGTGCAAGATTATACATTGTGTAGAAAGTTGCCACTTCATAAACAGAAATGTAAGGCATTTCTAAATAATTAGCTATGTATTTCATTGCTGCTAAAGGTATCCAGTTTTTATTTTGTTTTTGAGCTAAATATAAAAAAGGCATAACCGCGCTTTTTTTATTTGTTTTTGGATATTTATTTAATATCTCTTCTGCCACCCTCAAATTTTCATTTGTAAATTTAAAATCATTAGGCTGTTCATCATGTACTTTTTTTAAACTCATCGATCAACCTCACCAAATACTATGTCTAGAGACCCTAAAACTGCTGGAACATCGGCTAGCATATGTCCCCGTATCAAATAATCCATTGCTTGAAGATGTGAAAAACCTGGAGCTCTAATTTTACACCTGTACGGTTTATTACTTCCATCAGATATTAGAAACACCCCAAACTCTCCTTTAGGTGCTTCTACTGCTGTATATACGTTTCCTTTTGGAACTCTATAACCTTCAGTAAATAATTTAAAGTGGTGAATTAAAGCTTCCATAGATTGTTTTAAATCCTCTCTTTTAGGTGGGGTGATTTTTCCATCTATTGATTTAACAGGACCTTTCGGCAACTTTTCAATACACTGTAAAATAATTTTTACACTTTCTCTCATTTCCTCTATTCTACAGAGGTATCTATCGTAACAATCCCCATTTTTTCCAATCGGTATTTTAAAATCTAGATCGTTATAAATTTCATATGGTTGTGAACGTCTTAGATCCCAAGGTACGCCAGAGCCTCTAAGCATTACTCCTGAAAAGCTGTGATCTAAAGCTTCTTGTTTTGAAACTATTCCTATTTCCACATTTCGTTGTTTAAAAATTCGGTTATCAGTAAGTAGACTCTCAAGATCGTCAATAATTTTAGGAAAAGATCTACAAAATTTTTCAATATCTTCAACTAATTTAAGAGGGATGTCTTGATGAACTCCACCTGTTCTAAAATAATTTGCATGTAATCTAGATCCCGAAGCTCGTTCGTAAAATGTCATAAGCGTTTCTCTTTCTTCAAAACCCCACAAAGATGGTGTCAAAGCTCCTACATCAAGCGCTTGGGTAGTGACATTTAATATATGGCTTAAAATTCTTCCTATTTCACAAAAAATTACTCGAATGTATTTTGCACGGATCGGAACTTCTATCTTCATTAATTTTTCAGCAGCTAGCGCAAAAGCATGCTCTTGATTCATTGGTGCCACGTAATCCAATCTATCGAAATATGGCAATGCTTGAGTGTAAGTTTTCTGTTCTATTAGTTTTTCTGTTCCTCTATGTAAAAGACCGATATGTGGATCTGCTTTTTCTACAACTTCTCCATCAAGCTCTAAAATTAATCTTAATACACCGTGTGCAGCTGGGTGTTGTGGACCAAAATTTAAATTTAATGATTTAGTTTTTTTTACCATCTTTTTCCAAATCTTTTATTTTATTTAAATAAGTTGTTCCTTCCCAAGGGCTTTCAAAATCAAAATTCCTATAGTTTTGTTCAAGCTTTACCGGTTCATAAATAACTTTTTTTTCTTTTTCGCTATATCTAACCTCATTAAAACCAGTTAAAGGAAAATCTTTTCTAAGGGGATGACCTTTGAAACCATAGTCTGTTAAAATTCTTCTTAAGTCTGGATGGTTTTTAAATTTAATTCCGTACATATCAAAAACTTCTCGCTCCATCCAATTAGCTGAAGGAAAAATTTTTGTAATGGATTGAATCACTTGATTTGAGTCAAATTGAATTTTTAATTTTATTCTTGTGTTGAGTTCATGAGATAACAATAAATAGACTAATTGAAATCTTTTTTCATTGTCAGGATAGTCGACACCAGCAATATCAATCAATTGTCTAAATTTACAAGTATCATTTGACTTTAAAAATTGCAGGCATTCAATTAAATATGTTTCTTCTGTTTCAATCATTAACTCATTATTATCAATTGTAGATTTTTTTATTTTACTTGTTAGTTCAGAATTAATTATTTTTTCAATTTTTTTTAAATTATTTAACATCATAAAACCTATCTCTGAAGTGTCCCTTCTCTTCTTATTTTTTTTTGAAGTTGTAAGATGCCGTACAACAGTGCCTCTGCTGACGGTGGACATCCTGGAATATAAATATCGACAGGAACAATTTTATCGCAACCTCTAACAACCGAATATGAATAATGATAATATCCTCCCCCGTTGGCGCAGCTTCCCATCGATACCACATACCTTGGTTCAGGCATTTGATCGTATACTTTTCTTAATGCAGGAGCCATTTTATTTGTTAATGTTCCAGCTACTATCATTACATCAGACTGTCTCGGTGAAGCTCTTGGCGCAGCTCCAAAACGCTCTAGATCGTATCTCGGCATTGATGTTTGCATCATTTCAACTGCACAACAAGCCAACCCGAATGTCATCCAATGCAAAGATCCAGTTCGAGCCCAGTTGATTAAATTTTCTGAAGATGTTGTTATAAAACCTTTTTCTGCAAAATTTTTTGCTAAATCTTTAAATTCTTCCGGAATTTGTTTTTGTTTGTCTTTTGATAAATCTAATTTCATTCCCACTCTAAGGCTCCTTTTTTCCACTCATAAATAAACCCGATTGTTAATACTCCAAGAAAAATCATCATCGACCAAAATCCTAAAGCACCTAAACTGCTTAAAGATATTGCCCATGGAAATAAAAAAGCTATTTCTAAATCAAATATTATGAATAAAATCGCTACAAGATAAAATCTGACATCAAATTCCATTCTTGAGTCATCAAAAGCTTCAAATCCACATTCATAGGCTGATAGTTTTTCTGGATCAGGATTGCTTGGTGAAGCTAGAAGATTTATTAAAATAAAGCCTACGCTTAAAAATAAAGCAATAAATAGAAATATTACTATCGATAAGTATTCTGATAAAAAGTTATAAATCATTTTTTTTAATTAATACCTACCTAGATGCTTTAAGCTCAAGGATTCTTATATTAATTATTTTACTTATAGCATTTAAACCATGAGAGTACAGTACTAGATGGTAGCACTTTTAAACAATAAAAATCTGTTTGTTTTTAAGAAATGAAAATGATTCTCAATTAGTGGCGGGAGTGACGGGACTCGAACCCGCGACCTCCTGCG
>TARA_B100000963_G_scaffold125587_1_pt1 | contig 26378 bp, 20 predicted proteins | sample TARA_B100000963 | Tara Oceans TARA_B100000963 (sample SAMEA2622097) | marine metagenome | biome: marine biome (ENVO:00000447); feature: surface water layer (ENVO:00002042); material: "saline water (ENVO:00002010), including plankton (ENVO:xxxxxxxx)" | depth 5 m | reverse complement strand
ATATCTAAAGATATCCAATCGTAAAAATAATTTAATGAAGGATTATTAGTAGTAACATTGTTGTTAAGTTTAAAAATATTGTTATAGTTGACTATTAAATTAATACCAGAACTTGAGTTTAAAGATTTATATGATTTATTGAATCTATTATTATTTAAAAGATTATTTGATTGATTATTTGCTGTTTTTTGTACTTCTAGAATCAAATTTTTGTTTAACGATATAAACATTAAATCTTTATAAAAACCATAAAAATTCTTAGATTTTTTGCAGTAATATATTTTTTGTTTAGTGTTTATTTGTTTAATTTCATTAGAAAATATTTCTAGAATTTTAGTTTGAGTGTATTCTTCGTTGTAATTGAATGTGTAAAGTGAAGAGACATTATTATCAATACTATGAATAGAAAAAAACAATTGTTCGTGCCTGAAATAATCATTATTATCTTTAATTAATTGATAAATTTTCTCAGAATTCTTTAAAAATTTTTTAAAGTTATCAATAGAATTTAAATTATTAATTGATTTGTTTTTTGATAGAGATTCATTCAATTTTTCAATACTGTTAACTTGTAATATTAAAGAAGCATTATTTGGAATAACCATAATAGGAATTATTTTAGTTTTTTCAGTAATGTCTTTATACGTGTTATAAGAAATCAAAATGATAATTGAAATTAAAACAATAGGTATTAATATTTTAAAAAAATTTAATATTTTGATATTCATATTTATATAATTACAAGTTTAATTTTACTTGATTATTAAATAATTGAAAGCTCTTTCTGTGATGTTTACAAATGCCAATTTTATTAATTGCTAATTTATGTTTTTTTGTAGGATATCCCTTATTATTTTTCCAATCATATTCAGGAAATTTTTCATCTAATTTTTTCATAAAATCATCTCGAAATGTTTTAGCTAAAATGGATGCTGCTGCAATACTAATATATTTTGAATCTCCCTTTATTATACATTTGTGAGCTATATTTGGATAAGCTTTAAATCTATTTCCATCAACTAATAATAATGATGGTGTTACTTCCAAATCACAAATTGCTTTGTGCATTGCTAAAAATGATGCATTTAAAATGTTTATTTTATCTATTTCTATTTCATTTACAATTCCTATTGACCAACTTAATGCTTCATTTTTAATAATTTTTTGAAGTTTATATCTGTTTGATTTTGATAGTTGTTTGCTGTCATTAATTAGTTTGTTTTTGTATTTTTTTGGAAATACTACAGCTGCTGCTACAACTGGACCAGCTAGACACCCTCTTCCAGCTTCATCAATTCCTGCAAACACTTCTTTTGATATAAAGCTGCTTAACATTTACTGAGGAATAAGATCTGTTTTTGGTTTTTTATATTCAATAATTTTTTGATTGTTTCTAATATCTACATCTTTCTGAAAAAACCAGCTTCCTTTTTCAAATTTAAAAGAATCAAATGTTCCATCAGGAATATAGTATTCGTACAAACCTTCCAGTTGAGTGTTGGTAGCTACAAGATGATCAAATACAATTCTCTTATTATCTGCGTCGTATTGTAAACTAATAGATGATTTTCCATCATACTCTAGTATTATTCTTTTAGTGTTAGTCTCTTTTCCTTTAAAAATTGATTTTCCAAAAACTATTTTATTTGCATTAAATTGCATAATGTCAATAATTTTTTTTGTACTATAATGATCATTTCCGTCCCAAATTAAAAGAGTGTAGTATTTTCCTCTTGAAGATTTATTATAAATAATATCATATATAATTCCCCCAAACCAATTATTGTTGTCCAATTCTTTTATCTCTGGATTTCTTATGTTTTTAGAACTATCATTTAAATTAAATATTTTAATTCTATTTTTTTTCTTTAACTGAACTCTTCCAAAATATTCATATGTTCCATTTCTTCTTCTTAACATCCAAGTAAAAATTCTAAACTCATTATCGGGTGATGTTATTACTGATACTGTTTTTAATGAGTCAAACGGATATTCAAACGATTTTTCAAATTTTAAAACTTCATCTAAATGTGTTATAAAAGCATCATTTGCAATTCTTCGATTTTTTTCAAGTTCATCGGTCATTATTTTTTTCGATATAATTTTTAGAGTATCCTCATACTCTGCTATTAGAGTAGTATTTCCTCTTTGTGCAAACATAGTAGACGTAAAAAAGATAAATAAGATCAAAAAAAAGTTATTCATACTTACTATTTTCGTTTATATTTTTTGATTTATTATTAAAATATACAAAGAAAATACCAGCAATTCCAAGAGTAATTAAAATTACTGAAATAATTTCAGCTTGCGTTACACCACCAAGAAAACTATATTCATTATTTACTCTTATCTTTTCAATAAAAAATCTTTCTAATCCATTAAAAATTAAATATATGAAGAATAGACATCCAGGAATATCAATTTTTTTTCTAATTTTCCATAGAAAAGCAAAGATTAATAATGACATTATAAATTCATAAATTGGAGTAGGGAAAACCGGATTAGTTAATTGATAACAATATGGATCAAAAAAAGTACCTGCACAGTCTGAAATTTCTGTCATTTTTCCATTAAGAACACTTTCTTGGTATTTGTTATATGTCAAAACATTGTTGGGGTAATTATAGCTCCAAATCCAGTCAGGAAATATACTTAACCATTCTGGTTTAGATTTTAAGTTTTCAATACCCCAGTCTCCATCACCAGACATATGACAACCAATTCTACCGATACCATATGCTAAAATTAATGCCGGAGAAAATGAATCGATTAAATGTTTAATTTCTATTTTATGTTTACGAGCATAAACTATTACTGCTATAGCACCAGAAATCAAACCACCATAAAAAGTTAATCCACTAAAAGCAAATAGTTGACCAATTGGGTCTGCAAGAAAATCATCAATATTTTCTAAATTGTGAAAAATTTTTGCACCCAGAATTCCAGAGATTGCAGCAATCAATATCATGTTTCCAGTGAGTTGGTATGGATGAACTATTTTTTCTTCTTCTTTAGGTTTTTCTAGACGTTGTTTTTTATTTTCATTCCATCTCAGATATAATGATAAAAGTGAAAAAAATATTCCCCCTAATAAACTTCCTCTTGAAGATAATATAAATTCTTGAGGATTTGCAACAAGTTCGGAGTAATGGCCTAATGCTTCAAATCCCTTAAATCCAATTAAAAAACCAAACAATAGGCCACTAAAGATTTCTAAATTACTAAGTTCTTTACCTATAGTTAATTTAATTTTTATGGACTTAATTTTTCCTTCGACTTCTTTTCGTTTTAGTTCTTTAGAAATGATTAACGCAGAAACAATAAAAGAAACTGCTACCCAAAAGCCAAATGTCTGAATAGGAAGTGGAATTTGAATTCCAAATAAATCATAAATTAAGTGTGAAATTGTTGGGTACATAAATTAATTTTCAATATTTACTTTCATTATTCCGTCTAAATCTACATCAATTAATTCTACTTTTTGTTTTGTCTTAATAAGTTCTTTATTAAATGGTGTTTTTACTTTAATATAATTATCCGTGAATCCGAACAGCATACCATCTTTTTGTTTACTTTCAAATAAAACATTTTGTTTTGTTTTAGCAAATTTTTTATAAAAATTATGTTGTAATTTATTAGATAAGATTATCAATTGTGTTGTTCTATCAGAAATAATTTGCTTTTCAATTTTGTCTCCCATTTTAGCTGCTCTAGTATTTTCTCTTTCTGAATAAGGAAAGACATGTAAATAAGATAAAGGTAAATCCTTAATTAATTCTAAAGTTTTATTAAACTCATAATCAGTTTCACCTGGAAAGCCTACTATAACATCTGCTCCGATAGATACATTTGGCACATGCTTAGCTATTTTGTTGATCACATTTTTATATAATTTACTTTGGTATCTTCTTTTCATTTTACCTAAAATATAATCAGAACCTGATTGTAATGGAATATGAAAATGTGGCATAAACTTTTTAGATTTTTTAACAGTATTAATTATTTCATCACTTATTAAATTTGGTTCAATTGAAGAAATACGATATCTTTCAATTCCTTTAACTTGATCTAACTTACAGATTAGTTCACTAAAGTTTTTGTTATTTTTATCTTTAAAATCTCCAATATTTACACCTGTAATCACTATTTCTTTAACACCTTTTGATACAATTAACTCTGCATTTTTAATAATATTTTCAATACTATCACACCTACTTTTACCTCTTGCAAGTGGAATTGTACAGTAGGTACATGGGTAATTGCATCCATCTTGTACTTTTAAAAACGATCTGGTTCTATCATTTAATGAAAAAGAGGATTTATATTCTAAATTATTTATCTCACATCCATGAATTTTTTTATTGCTATTATTAATATTCTTTAGTAAGAATGGAAGATTAAACTTTTCTCTTGCACCCAGAACTAAATTGACACCATAAATTTCTGATATTTCTTTAGGCTTTAATTGTGCATAGCATCCTGTGACAACAATAAATGCATTAGGAGAATTTTTTTTTGCCTTTCTTATTATTCTTCTACACTCTTTGTTTGCGTTGGAAGTAACTGAGCATGTGTTTATGATATAAATATCCGCAGGCTTATCAAAACTTGTTTTTACAAACCCTATTTCTTCTAATTGTCTTCCAATGGTTGAAGTCTCAGAAAAATTTAGTTTACAACCTAAAGTATAAAAGGCAGCTTTTTTTCCAGTTAACATATTACAAAAATATAGAATTACATCAAGTAATGAAATTTGAAACATAAATTATTTTTTCGTCGTAAAAATTAAGCAAGTAAATAATATAAATGACTAAATTTTTACGAACTACCTTTTTTTTAATTAAAAAAAAGTTATTGTGCAGGCTCAATAACTTAAACTGCCTTTTCCTTGTCCTAATAGCCTTATTTACACCCTTTTATGCGACCCCTCAAGTATTTGCTGATTTTACTAATGTAAATTCAATAAGCGGGTGTGAATCTTTTGTTGTTGAGTTTCAGGATATTTCATCAGGAAATCCTACATCTTGGTTATGGGACTTTGGAAACGGTATGACATCTAATTTAAAAAATCCAACAGTCGTTTATAATACTCCTGGGGAATATGATGTTACTTTGGAAGTAACTGATGGATTTTATAGTGATATTAAAACGTATAATTCTTTAGTTAAAGTTTACGAAAAACCTTCATTAAACATAAATGCTTCTAATTATAATGGATGTGCTCCATTAGTTACCTCATTTAATGGTATGTCTAGTAGTAACATTGTTTCTTGTTACTGGGACTTTGGTGATGGTGGATACAGTATTAATCAAACACCAAATTATGTTTTTGAGCAACCTGGAGAATATTCTGTGACACTTTCAGTTACCGATAATAATGGGTGTCAGGCACTAATAACCGAAAATAATTTAATAATAGTTAAAGAACTTCCAGTTGCATCTTTTCATGCTAGTAATGTGTTTTCATGTGATTCCTCTGAACTTATTAATTTTGTGAATACTAGCTATAATGCATCAAGCTATACTTGGATCTTTGATGATGGATCAATATCCAATTTAGCTGATCCAAGTAAACTTTATAATATTGGATTTCATACAGTAACTTTACTAGCTAAAAAAGATGGTTGTATCGATACGTTAGTTTTCGAGGAATACATTAAGATTCTTGGATATGAAGATCCCAAATTTTCTGTTGATACTAATTATGGTTGTGAAGGGACAGTAATAAATTTTTTGAATAATTCAATTGATGATTCAGCAAATTTCATTTGGCAATTTGATACTATTAATTCTTCTCTCCTTAAAAATCCAACACAAGTTTTTAATAACGAGGGTTTTTATGATATAACATTAATTATGAGCGGTTTGTCTGGATGTACCTCAAGTATAACATATGAGGATTATATTAAAATTTTTCCATACCCTAAGATCTCATTTTCATGTAATGATCAACTAAACTGTTTGTCTCCTGTTGATGTAAATTTTATTGACAGCTCATTAAATTCATCTATGTGGATTTGGGATTTTGGTGATGGTAATACATCATATGTAAACAATCCTGTAAATACATATTTAAATCAAGGTCTTTATGATATTACGTTAACAGTTTTTAGTGATTATGGTTGCTCAACAACAGATACTTTTTTTAATTATATTGAAATCAATAAGTATCCTGAACTAGATGTTCAAATATCATCAACTCAAGCATGCGTAGGTCAGCAAATATTGTTTAACGATATTTCAAATGTTACTAATAATAACTGGTTCTGGAATTTTGGAGATGACTCAAGTTCGCTTGACAAAAATCCAACACATTCATATAATGACACTGGTTTGTATTCTATCTCTTTAATATCAGGAGTAAATTCCTGCATAGACACTATTGTCATAAATGATGCAATTAAAATTATTGAACCATCTGCTAAATTTAATTCAAAACATAGTTGTTCTGACCCGCTTTTTATTGATTTTGTAAATCTTTCGATAGGAGCTGATTATGTAAATTGGGATTTTGGTGACGGTAATACATCAAACCTTTTAAATCCTTCACATGAATATGCTAATACAGGAACATATTATGTTACTTTAACTGTTTACAACAATTTAACAGAATGTTCTCATACAATTAAAAAAGATATTCAAATAACTAAACCAATAGCTAATTTTGATTATTTAATTAACTCAAATAATAGTTATGAGGACTCTATTTCCTGTGTTCCCAAAAGAGTTTATTTAAAAAATTTATCAAAAGATTGGGATTTTTTTCAAGTTTATTGGTCTGACGGTAGTATTGAAGACAGCAGACTTGACCATTTATTTGTTGATACTGGTTTGTTTGATGTGACAATGATAGTAACTGATGTGCACAAGTGTAAAGACACATTTACTGCAAATAATATGTTTCATTTATATGATTTAAATACTAATTTTAAAACTTTAAATAATTATGGATGTGACTCATTATTTCTTGATTTAGAAATTTTAAGTGATTCTCCCTTAAATAATCTAACTTGGGATTTTGGAAATGGAAATTATTCTTCATCAGCTAATCCAACAGCAATATATACACAAGAGGGTATATATGATGTTTCTCTTTATACTCAATCTATCTATGGCTGTAAGGATACAATTAGTTATTACAATTATGTTGAATTTATTAAACCAAAATCAATATTTTATACCTCTGAAGATAGTATATGTATCGGGCAAGAAATTTCATTACAAAATTTTTCAGAAGGGCTAGAACTATCATATTTTTGGGAGTTTGGAGATGGAAATACATCTTCAAACAAGGAGCCAAATTATTCTTATAATAATAATGGTATTTATGATATTAGTTTAGAAGTTACTGATAGCCTAGGTTGTTCAAATAAATATACATTTTCAGAACATATTCATGTTTTAAGTCCGTTTTCTAATTTTTCAATTGATTCATTGAGCTCTAATTGTGTTCCCTCATTAGCTAATTTCGTTAATATTTCAAGCACTGATGCTATTATTTTTAATTGGTATTTTGGAGATGGTATAACCTCAAACATTGAAAATCCATCTCATCTTTATACTAGTAATGATATATTTGATGTTACTCTTGTTGTTGAAAACATATTTGGATGTAGTGACACATCATTAAAAATTAATTATCTTGACGTATCATCACCTAATCCTCAAGGTCATTTTACTGTATCATCAAATGTTGCATGTAATAATGAAGAGTTAATTTTTACATCAAATACACAATATACTGATAGTGTTATATGGCATTTTGGTAATGGTTCGTATTTGTCCGACAGTATTGTTTCATATTCATATTTGCAAACAGGTGAATATTTGCCATCTCTTGTTTTACACAACGATTATGGATGTCAATCAATTATAAGTATCAATGATACAATTAAAGTTTATGATGTAGTTGTTAATGCTTCAGAAGATATTCAGGTTTGCAAAGGAGAAATTATTGAGCTTAACGCTATTGGAAATGCACCAAACTATAGCTGGTATCCACAAGATAGCGTTGTTTCGCCATTTAATAGTTCTACATATACATTACCAACATCTAGTATGATCTATTATGTTTATAATAGTAATGATTATTGTACAAATTATGATTCTGTGATTGTTGATGTATTTGATGATATTCCAGAAGCTTTTTTTACTGCAGAGAACTTTTGTGAAGGAGATAGCACTTTATTTTTTGGTTCATCTACAATAACAAATATCACTAATTTAGAATATAATTGGAGTTTTGATCAATCGGGTAGTATTGTCGGTGAAATATTAAATGTTGGAAATAATATAATAAGTTTATATGTGAAGAATCTCGATAATGGCTGTTCAGATACGTTTAGTAATAACATTAATATTATGCCTAAGCCAAACATTGATTTTACTGTTAATAATAATTCACTTTGTTTAGGAGATACTTTAAATATTCATGGTACGTCTTTTGATAGTATATTAAGTTGGAAATATACTTTTGATGGCATAGATACTTTATCGTTTAAAGATGTTGATTATTTATTTTTAGATCCAGGATCACATTTAATCAATTTAGAAGTAATAAATACATATGGTTGCATAAATAATACCTCTAAAAATGTATTTATAAACGATAATCCGAAGGTTGATTTTATTTGTGTCGATAATTGCGAAGAAATTGGTAATACATTTATTGATTTATCAACTGTAAATAATGATTCCATAGCTTACATATATTTTAATATTGAAAATAATTTATTTTTAGATTCAATTGTAAATTTTACTTTTGACCGAAGTGGAAAGTTTGATGTATCATTAACAGCATATTCTTCAAGTGGGTGCTCAAAATCAATTCTAAAAGAAACTAATGTTTATCCTAAGCCAAAATCAAATTTTACAATTATGGATATATGTGAGAATACTGTTATTAATTTAAACAGTCATTCAACTATATCATCAGGAAATATAATACAATATGATTGGATTATTAATAGTGATTCATCTGTTTCAAATCAAAATATCGAATATTTTTTCTATGAAGCAGGAATAAATACAATAACTCATAAAAATATATCTGATTATGGATGTAAATCTCAAAAAACAAAAAAATTAAATGTATTTGAATTACCTGAAAATAAATTTTCAGTTAAAAATACTGCTTGTGTTGATGAAATGATTGAAATAGAATTTAATGGTAATTCTAATAATATTAAAAAATGGTCATATTTTTTAGGTGACGGTAATAAATCATTTGAGGTAAACCCAAAATATATTTACACTAAGCCAGGAGTATATGATATCACTCTAGAAACAAATTCTATAAAAGGTTGTGTAAATGATACCACAATAGTTGCTGCAGTTAAAGTATTTGAAAATCCCTATGTTGATTTTTTAACTGATAAAGTAAATGTATCTGAATATGACTCTGATATTATTATTACAAACTTGTCTGAAGACTCCTTACATTTCGAGTGGTTTCTTGAGGATAGATATTTTTCAAACGAATTTCATCCGATTCTTACCTTTAATTATCCTAAATCTCATGAAATATTTTTAAAGGGAACTAATAAATATGGTTGTTCTTCTTTTGCAATCAAAAATATAAATGTGATACCTGTTCATACCTTTTTTGCACCTAGTAGTTTTACTCCTAATAATGATGGTTTGAATGATGTATTTCAAGTTAATGCAGATAAAATAAAGGAATTTGAAATTTTAATTTATAATAGGTGGGGAGAGCTAATTTTCAATTCTAACAATATTGAAAACGGATGGGATGGAAAAAATAGAGAAGGAGCATTAGTTAAAGCTGATTTATACACATATCAAACAAGACTAATTGATTTAAATAATAAAAGTATTTTTTATAGTGGACAAATAAAGTTAATTAGATAGTTTATATTTTTATATTAGCAAAAAAATGAATCATAAGCTAATTATTTTTTTATTTATATTTTTCTTATCATGTAATAAAAGATATGATAATGAAAATCTTTCAATTTTCAAATACAATGAGTCTTCAGGAGTTTACACATTAGACCCTGCATTTTCTAAAGATCAAGCAACAGTAAATATTGCTAATCAAATTTTTAATGGATTAGTACAATTAGACAATAATCAAAATGTTACCCCATCCATTTCTAAAAAATGGAATATTTCAGATGACAATTTAAGCTATACATTTAATTTAAGAAGTGATGTGTATTTTCATGACCACCCGTTATTTCCTTTTGGAAAGGGTAGGAAGGTAGTTGCTAGTGATTTTGTATATTCTTTAAATAGATTGATAGATATTAAAATTGCTTCTCCAGGGGCCTGGGTTCTTTCTAACGTCGATACTTTTTATGCAGTCAACGATAGTGTCTTTACAATTAAAATTAAGAAACCATTTCCAGGGTTTTTATCATTGTTAGCAATGAAATACTGTTCTGTTGTTCCAAAAGAAATTGTTGAAAGAGGTAATTTTCATAATCATCCAGTTGGTACAGGCCCATTTAAATTTCAACTATGGGTTAATGGTGTTAAATTAGTACTGAGAAAAAATAATAATTATTTTGAGTCATATGATGGTGAAAAGTTACCTTTTTTAGATGCTATATCAATCACATTTATAAAGGATAAACAATCTGCTTTTTTACAATTTATTAAAGGTAATTTAGATTATCTTTCTGGAATTGATCCGAGCTACAAAGATGAACTGATAACGAATACGGGATTATTAAATGATAAATATTCATCACAAATTAAGTTAATATCATCTCCTTATTTAAATACTGAATACCTTGGTTTTTTAATGAACAAGGATTCTCTTCCAATTGAAATTAGAAGAGCTATAAATTATGGATTCAGTAGAACTGAAATGATAAAGTATTTAAGAAATAGCATAGGTACACCTGCAACCAACGGAATAATACCTCCTGGAATACCATCATATAATACTGATGTTAAAGGATATGATTATGATCTTAAAAAAGCAAAATTACTAGTGCAAAATTCTGATTTTAAAAAAAATAAAACAATTTTATTATCAACTACATCTTCTTATTTAGATTTATGTGAGTATATTCAGAGTAGTTTAAACAATTTAGGATTAAACATAGTTATTGAAGTAAATCCCCCATCTACACATAGACAGATGGTTGCAACTTCAAACTTATCTTTTTTTAGAGGAAGTTGGATCGCAGATTATCCAGATGGTGAGAATTATTTATCTTTATTTTACAGTGAAAACTTCACTCCAATAGGACCAAATTATACTCATTTTTCAAATAAAGAATTTGATACATTATATCAAACTGCACTTTCTGAAGAACAAGATAGTTTAAGATATCAGATATACAATAAGATGGATCAAATTATTTTAAATCATGCAGTAATTGTTCCACTATATTATGATCAGGTATTGTGTTTCTTGCAAAGAAACGTTAAGGGATTTAAAGTAAATTCACTTAATTTATTAGAATTAAAGAAGGTATCAAAAATTAATATTACCAAATAGTATAATTTTATTTACATTAACTATTCATCAACTAATTTTATTCTAGTTGATAATGTTAAAAAAAAATCTATTTTTATATTTTTGTAATAGAAAATTAAATCATGAAAATTTCATATAACTGGCTTAAAGAGTTTCTTAATTTTAATTATGACCCTCAAAAAATTTCAGAAATATTAACTGATATTGGTTTAGAAGTTGAAGGAATTGAAAATTACACAAGCATACAAGGAGGATTAAAAGGAGTAATAATTGGAGAGGTTATAGAAAAAATTAAGCATCCAAATGCTGATAAATTAAGCTTAACGCGTGTTGATATAGGGTTAGAGGATTCCTTACAAATAGTATGCGGTGCTCCTAATGTTAATATTGGACAAAAAGTCCCTATTGCAACTATTGGAACAACTTTATATAATGAGAATGAAAAATTTAAAATAAAAAAGAATAAGATAAGGGGCGAATATTCCTTTGGAATGATATGTTCAGAAAAGGAGCTTAATCTTGGAAATGATTCTTCGGGTATAATGGTATTAGATGATAATATTATTAATGGAACCTCAGCAAGTGAATATTTTAAAATAGAGGAAGACTATATTTATGAAATTGGCTTAACACCAAACAGAACTGATGCAATGTGTCATTTAGGGGTAGCTAGAGATTTAATGGCAGCCCTAAATATAGATGGGGAAAATTTAAAATTATGTAAACCAATTGTTGATGACTTTAAAATTGTTAGTACATGTTGCAACATTGAAGTGTCAATAGAAGAAAAAACTTTATGTCCAAGATATTCAGGGTTAACTATTAGTAATATTAGTGTTGATGATTCACCAAAATGGTTAAAAAATAGATTAGAATCAATTGGTATAACACCAACAAATAATATTGTAGATATTACTAATTATGTTCTTCATGAAATAGGCCAACCATTACATGCCTTTGATTTAAACAATATAAAAGGAAATAAAATAATTGTATCTAAGTTAGAGCAAGGCACAAAATTCACAACGTTAGATGGTGTAGACCGAATTCTTTCTAAACACGATTTAATGATAAATAATGATTCTGAACCAATGTGTTTGGCGGGCATCTTTGGTGGTTTAAAATCAGGAGTTACCAATGAAACAAAAGATATTTTTCTTGAGTCTGCGTTCTTTGATCCTGTTAGTATTAGAAAATCTTCAAAAAGACACTCATTAAATACTGATGCCTCTTTTAGGTATGAAAGAGGTTGTGATTCAGACATAACAATTTATGCTTTGAAAAGAGCAGCTATTTTGATACAAAAAATTTGTGGTGGTATAGTCAATTCAGATATTGTAGATATATATCCAGATGAAATTAAGAAAAGTTCGGTAATTCTTAATTTAAATAATGTTAACAAGATCGTTGGTCATAAAATTGATAAAAAAATAATTAAAAAAATATTACTTGACCTTGGTATAACTGTAAATCACGATTCAAATAATAGCTTAGAATTAATTATTCCCAAATATAGATTTGATGTCAGAAGAGAAATTGATGTAATTGAAGAAATTTTAAGAATTTTTGGATACAATAATATTGATTTGCCAAAGCGATTATCTACAGTAATACCTATTAGCAATATCCCCAATAAAGATTATCAAAATCAAATTTCTAATCTTCTTTCAAACAATGGGTATAATGAAACCATAAACAATTCACTTACTAAATCCGAATATATTAGTCATATAAATTATATAAGTTCAGATAGTAGTGTTAATATTATTAACCCTCTTTCTAAAGATTTAAACGTTATGCGTCAGTCATTACTTTTTGGTGGTCTAGAAAATGTCAGTTTTAATCAAAATAGAAAAAATTTCAATTTAAAACTTTATGAGTTCGGTAAAACGTATTTTAAAAATGATGATAAGTATAAAGAAATAAATAATTTACAGATAATTTGCTCTGGCAATATCAAGGAAGATAATTGGAATTCTAAAAACTCAAATATTGACTTTTTCTATTTAAAGGAAGTTGTTGAACATATTCTAAATAAATTATCAATAACCAAATATAAATCTACTCAACAAAATAATGATATTTATTTAAATGGTGTAAGTTTTTCTGTCAAAAACCAAGATATCGTAGATTTTGGAGAAATTAATAATAAATTATGTAAATATTTTGGTATAAAAACCAGAGTATTCCGTGCTAACTTTTATTGGGATAATGTTATAAGATTGATAAAAAAGGATAATTTAAAATTCGCTCATATATCTAAATTTCCTGAAGTTAAAAGAGATCTTTCATTATTGATCAGTGATAAAATATCATTTAACGAACTTAAAGAAATAGCTTTTTCTTTAAATTCAAGTATTTTAAAATCAGTAAGTTTATTTGATGTATATGAAGGGGATAAAATTCCAAAGGGTAAAAAATCATATTCATTAAGCTTTATCATGTCTGACAGCACAAAAACACTAACTGACAAGGTTATAGATAAAACTATGAACAAATTAATTAATCTTTACAAATCAAAGTTAAGCGCAGAAATTAGATAGGTAAGACTATTATATATAAATGAAAAATTTCGTTTTTTATATTTTAATATATTTTACTACAAAATCATATTCTCAAAATATCATTGATGGTAACTTTGAGATAATAAATGGAGATACTGTTGTTTATTTAGATCTACCTGAGTTTGAAGTTTTAGCATTTAAAAATAGTGCTGATCGAATATTGTATAATAGATTAAAAAGAAGAGTGTTAAAGGTATATCCATATGTCTATATCATCAAAAATAAAATAAACCAAATAAAAATTACATTAGATAGTATCCCTAAAAGAATGGCAAAAAGAAAATATCTAAAAAATGAAACCAGAATGTTAAAGAATGAGTACTCTAAACAATTAAAAAAACTTACAATTAATGATGGAAAAGTATTAGTTAAGTTAGTTCACAGAGAAACAAATTCTACAACATATGACATAGTTAAATCATATAGAGGAAAACTTAATGCTTTGTTTTGGCAAACAACTGCTTTATTTTGGGATAATAGCTTAAAAACAAAGTATGATCCAGTAAACAATAAAGAAGACATGCTTATTGAACATATTGTAATACAAGCAAAACTAAATGGTGAAATAAACTGATTTAATTCCTAATCAATTATTTTTTAAAAATTTCTGACACCTTTTTATTTCTAATTCCTTCCGAATAATCATAAAATCCTTTTCCTGTTTTAACACCTAAGTTTCCACTTTCTACCATAGAACGCAATAATGGAGAGGGCATATACTTAACATCATTAAATCCTTCATGCATAACTTCTAAAATTGATAAGCAAACATCTAAACCGATGAAATCAGCTAAATGGAGTGGGCCCATTGGATGAGACATGCCTAACATCATAACTGTATCTATGCCTTCAACTGATGATATGTCCTCATGTAATGTGTGTATTGCCTCATTAATCATTGGCATAAGAATTCTGTTTGCTACAAAGCCTGGTGCATCATTGACCTCAACAGGAATTTTACCTAACTCTTGACTTAATTTCATAATAGTATTTGTGACTTTATCTGATGTTTCTTTACCTCTAATTACTTCAACTAGTTTCATTATGGGTACAGGATTCATAAAGTGCATCCCAATTACTTTGTCAGAACGATTAGTAACAGAAGCAATATCGGTAATAGATATTGAGGAGGTATTTGTAGCTAATATTGTTTTTGAACTACAAATTTCATCTAATTGCTTAAATATTTTTAGTTTCAAATCTATATTTTCCGTTGCAGCTTCAACAACAAGATCAACATCTTGAGTTCCTTTATTTAAATTAGTATTTAATGAAATATTATTTAAGGTTTTTTCTTTGTCATTTATTGTAATTTTTTCTTTACTTACCATTCTGTCTAAGTTCTTTTCAATTGTTTTCATTGCTTGTTCAAGAGCATTCTGAGAAATATCAACAAGGTTTACATTAAAATTCTTTTGAGCAAAAGCGTGTGCAATTCCATTACCCATAGTTCCTGCTCCAATAATAGTTATGTTTTTCATTTTTTAAAATTATAATTAATAAATAATAGTTAAGTTATCTAAGTTAACCCAATTTGTATCTTGGGTGAAGTCTCTTCTCATACCAATAAACACTTTAAAAGATTCAGCTTGATTTGACTCTTGTATCGTACTTGAAAGATTTATATAAATTTTATTCCACTCTTCTTTAGGTGTAATCCAAATTATATCCTTTTGTAAAACTAATGATTGAGGAAAATTAGCGTATACTCCAACTAAAAATTGTGTATTTGACATATAATCTAACTCTAAAAATACTGGTCCTAACTGATCAATATTAAAATCATCAGTTGCAATCTCAAAAGTAATTAAAGAATCGTTTAGAACACCTTGTCCGTAATTGTTATTTGTATTGTTTACTAAATTTATTGTAGTATCAGAAATTAAAGTAGGTTGTAAGTTTAATCCTACACCTTCAAAATCCTCATTAATTAATGTAATATTATCTATATAGTTAAAATCAGGATTTAAAATGATACTTTCCTCCGAAATAAAGTTTTGATTTTCAATTATATATGATGTGTAAAATGGATAAGGTATTCTGGTTGCAGAAATACCATTTTCTTTTATTCCTGCTCTAGCCCTTAATTTATGATTTCCAGCTTCTAATAATGGAATCTTGCACGGTAATTCATAAACACCTTGAAGAATATCATCAACGTAAATCCATACATCTGTGATATTTTCTGACGTATTTTCTTCTAAATTTACTGAGTCAATTTGAATATATGAAGGAACTTCATTTATATTTTCATTTTCACAAGAAAAAAGCAACAATAAAAACAAAATATTTATAATTAATTTATAGTTCATATATTAACACTCTTATGTTTAATCTTCCAAATGAATAATTATTAAATGATTTAAATTTATAACGTAATTTGTTTTTAATTTTTTTTCAAAAATAAGTTAAATAGATTAATATTTCAATTGATAATGCAAGATACTTTCAGACATAAAGGACTAAGAAAAAAATTAGTTGAAGTATTAATTAATAAAGGAATCAAAAACAAGCATGTATTAAATGCAATTAATTCTATTCCAAGACATTTATTTTTAGATAATGCTTTGCATAAGTTTGCTTATTTGGACAAAGCATTTCCTATTGGAAATCAACAAACAATTTCTCAACCTTATACTGTAGCTTTTCAAACAGAATTACTAAATGTGAAAGCTCATGAAAAAGTACTAGAAATAGGAACAGGATCTGGTTATCAAGCTGCTGTTCTTGTAAATCTACAAGCTGATGTATATAGCATAGAAAGACAAAAAGAATTGTATTTAAGAACTAAAGAATTTTTACCTAAAATTGGATTTAGTTGTAATTTTTTCTATGGTGATGGTTACAAAGGTCTACCTAATTTTGCTCCTTTTGATAAAATCATCGTAACGTGTGGAGCTCCATTTGTACCTAAAAACTTAATAAAACAATTAAAAATTGGGGGACTGATGGTGGCACCAATTGGTCAAGGAAATACTCAAGTTATGCACTTGATAGAAAAGATTGATGATGTTAAAGTTTCTGTTTCTAAACATGGTAACTTCTCTTTTGTTCCAATGTTAAATAATAAGCAAAGTAAACAATAGAATTTTTTACTCTAATCTAATTATAATATGTCCTTTCAAATTCAACTATGTATAGTGGTTTACTGTTTGCATCATAAATAATAATTTCATTAAAGTTGTTATTTTCATCAAACTCACTATATTCATATTTAAAAATCATCTGATTTAAATCATTATGTATAACAGCGTTACTACGACGATTATTTTTATAATTTATTTTTGTTGTCTCATATTTTTTTAAATTTTGAGAGAAAGATTTAGATTCTATCCATTGTCCAATTTCATTATATTTATTTTTTTGAAAATTATACTCATCCCATTTCATCTCAGTTGCATAACCATTATCATCTCTTTGATACATAAGAACTAAATTATTTTCATTTAAAATTTTATGTACATACCCATCTCTATCATTTATAACATCTAGTTTAATATTTGTATTGTTATATTGCCATTTAATATATTCTAATTTATTTTTGTTATATTTATATGTTCTTTTTTTTAAGTTTTTCTTAGATTTGAATTCATGCCAAACCACTTTTTCTATATCTCCAAATAAGTTAAATTCAATTTTTTGATAGGGATACATTAACTCATCAATTGCATAAAATGCTGAATCTATAGGGCCTTTTTTTTTTAACTTTTCCATTTTCAGAGTATGCATAATAAGCATTATAAGTTTCGGTCTTCATTTTTCCATTATATCCCCAGAGTTGCAACCAACTTTTTCTTTGGATATTATCTTCATTATCTTTTTTTTCAATTCTATCACATGAACAAAAAATTAAATAAATGATTAAAAAGTGTAATGTAGTTTTTTTCATAAACAATAATTTAAAATTCATAATTTTTAAAAAAATAATAATTTGATAATGTAATAAATAACATAAATACTGTAGGCTAGTTTTACGAATGTACCTAATACAAATCCAATGAATGCACCAAATGCTATCTTTAGAGCTTGAGAAAAATTATCGGATTCACTTTTTGCGCCTATAAAAGCGCCTATAAAAGCACCTATTATTATACCAAAAGGAGGTAAAAATAATCCTATTATGGTTCCAATTATAGTACCTCTAATTGCCTTTTTACCTCCTCCTAATTTTTTAACACCAAAAATTTGTAAAACATAATCCCCTATGGTAGATATTATCATAAAAACACCTAAAATCCATACCATTTGTGTAGTTATATTCAAATCAGATGTGGCATACAATAAAACAACTGCAACAAAGCTAATAAATGGTCCTGGTATTACAGGAATTACTGCACCTATTAAACCAATTAGTAAAAAAATAAAAGAAACTATATAGATTAATTCATTCATATTAAACTAAAGATAATTAAAATATTTTTTCAATTTTAAATTAAGTGTTTATTTTCTTCTAATATAAAATTAATGATTTTGCATCCTTTTATTATTTCGTCATTAGAAATTGTTAATGGAGGAGAGATCCTAATTGCTGTTTTAGTCAATAAAAAATAAAATAGAATCAACCCTCTTTTTAATGATTCATCAACAAGTTTTTTTGCTAAATTTTCGTTATTTAATTCAATTGCTAGCATCAGGCCCTTACCTCTAATTTCTTTTATCAATGAGTGATTTAATTGCTTTCTAAATAATTCTTCTTTGTTTTTTATTGAACTTATCAAGTCTGAACCAATTAAATGTTTTAAACAAGCTAGAGAGGCTGCACAGCTAACTGGATGACCACCAAATGTAGTTATGTGTCCCAAGGATGGGGAAGAAGTGAAATTATTCATTAATTCCCAAGAGGAAATAAATGCTCCTAATGGCATGCCTGCACCCATTCCTTTTGCTATACATAATATATCAGGATAAATGTTATAATAGTTTGATGCAAACAATGAGCCTATCCTTCCATAGCATGTTTGAATTTCATCAAAAATTAATAATGTACCAGTTTCTATGCATTTTTTTCTTACCTCCTTTAAAAAATTAATATCTATTTCAATAAAACCACTAGCAGCTTGAATTGGTTCTAATACTACTGCACTAGTTTTTGATGTTATTTTATTAACAGAGTTTAAATCATTATAAATTATTTGGTTACACTCAGGTAGGAGTGGTCTATAATTGGTTTTTTGATTTTCATTCCCCATAACGCTAAGAGATCCTTGAGTTGAGCCATGATATGAATTTATACATGAAAGAATTTCAGCTCTCTTATTACTTCTTTTTGCTAATTTAATTGCTCCCTCTATTGCTTCCGTTCCAGAATTTGTAAAATAGGTTGTGTTTAAATTTTTTGGTAATTGTTTTGATAAAAGAAATGCTAATTCATATTGTGGGGATTGAATGTACTCACCATATACCATTACATGTGAGTATTTATTTACTTGGTTAATAATTGCTTTATTTATAATGGGATTAGAATGTCCTAAAGTACAAGCTGATACACCTGCAACAAAATCAAGATATTTTTTATCATTAACATCTAAGATATATGATCCGCTAGATGACTTTATTTCTAAGCAAGATGGATATGGAAATGTTTGTGCTTGATGTTTTTTAAATATATTTATTGAATTAAGCATTATTTTCTCGAAATAACTTTTCTAGCAGATTCAATAATATTATCCGAACTTAAACCATATTTTATCATTAAATCTTTTGGTGTTCCACTTTCGCCAAATGTATCATTAACACCAATCATTTCGATAGGTGTAGGTAGAGTAGTTGACAAATACTGTGCTATACTATCTCCAAGACCGCCATTTAACATATGTTCTTCGGCTGTTACAGCACATTTAGTTTTTCTGATAGAATCTAGAATGGTTTTGGTATCTAACGGCTTTATTGTGTGTATATTAATTACCTCGGCTGAAATTCCAAACTTAGTCAACTCATCAGCCGCAATAAGTGATTCCCAAACTAAGTGTCCCGTTGCAAAAATTGAAACATCAGTTCCTTTTTTCATATTAATAGCTTCTCCAATTTTAAACGCTTGATTATTGTCTGTAAAGTTAGGAACCTTAGGTCTTCCAAATCTTAAATAAACAGGACCAACATGATTAGAAATTGCAATTGTGGCTGCTTTTGTTTGGTTATAATCGCAGGTATTAATAACAACCATATTAGGAAGCATTTTCATTAAACCTATATCCTCTAAAATTTGGTGTGTAGCTCCATCTTCTCCTAGAGTTAAACCTGCATGAGATGCACAAATTTTAACATTTTTATTTGAATAAGCAATTGATTGACGTATTTGATCATAAACACGTCCGGTTGAAAAGTTTGCAAATGTTCCTGTAAATGGAATTTTACCACCGATAGTGAGTCCGGCGGCAATACTCATCATATTGGCTTCTGCAATACCAATTTGAAAAAATCTACTTGGATTTTCTTTTTTAAACTCATCCATTTTTAATGATCCTGTTAAGTCTGCACATAATGCAACTACATTGTTATTTGTACGTCCTAATTCTGTGAGGCCTGCACCAAATCCTGATCTCGTGTCTTTATGTTCCATTTATTAAAATTTAATCAAGTTAGATTTATCTGACTTTATAGTAAAGTTCTTTTGTTTTGTATATAACGAAGATCTTGCTGAAAGAGATCTGTATATGATCTTATATTTGCCTGGTAATAATGAAATTCTATGTTCTTTTTTCTCGCCGTTGAAATGATAAATTTGTATTAATTGACTTCCTTCAAAAGAATAAATACCTCCGTACCCTTTAGACGGTAAAATAATATTTGCTAACCCTGGTGTTGGAATAGAAACAGTGACTTTTTGTTTTTGTTTTATTTCTACAGAAAACTTTTTTTTAGGTAAAGTTAAAACTTCAATATCATATTTGCCCGTAATATAATTATCTATTCTATTTAAATCTTGAACATGAAGAATACTATCCGATCCTGATTTTCGAATAATATACTTATAGTTAATTTTTGATTTAATATTAACCTCTAACTTACCTTGCGGTGTCTTTAAAGCAATAATATTATGACGTCCAGGTTTAATTAATACATTATATAAGGAAACTGGTGGAATTGTATGAGCTGTAACATTATATGTTAAAACAGGGTCAACCGCAATTGTATCGGGATATCCAAAATTATCAAATGTATGTACGTAATTATATTTTGAAAGGTTAGTAAAATTATCATAAAAAGTAACATTAACATTTGTTTCAGTAGCCATATTTTCATTATCAAGTAAATTTACTTGAACAGTAGTGTTATCAATTACATGAGAAATTACAATGTTTAGTATATCTTTAAATTCCGATTCATTAGTTGCATCAAAAAATTTACCTACACAATCAAATGATTGCTGATAGGATTTATCTAAACCAACACCAATAACAAAAGGTTTTAAAATGATACCTTCATTTTGTAGCGATTTAGAAACAAGGCATGGATCCATATCACATTCTTCCATTCCATCAGTGATTAATATGACTATATTTCTAGATTTACTATTTGGAAAATCTTTTGCGCCCTCTTGAAGAGATCTAGCAATTGGTGTTGTTCCTCTTGATTTAATCACTGATAATTTTTTCTTAATTAAATCTGCAGCAATATCTGATGGTAAAAAGTTAACTTCTAAATATGAATCTTCACAATCCTTTGGAGGGAAAGGACTTTTATGACCATATACTCTAAGTGCAATTTCTAAATTGTCAATATTACTTAGAGAATCAACCATTTTAGATAAAAGATTTTTTGCTATATCAATTTTTCTTCCACTTTGCCATCTTGCAAGCATTGACTGTGAAGCATCAAAAATAAATAATACCCTATTTAATTTTGGATTTGGTTCATTGCCATATGAAAATGAAGAATTAGATAACGAAATAAAAATTATCAATAAACATGTTAGTATGTTTTTTTTATTAATAATCACCTAATGTTTCTGTATTTTGAGATAATGCAATTTCAAGCTGTTTGTCATTGGGAGCTGATCCATGCCATTTATGTGTTCCCATCATAAAGTCTACACCATTACCCATTTCTGTATGCAAAATTATAACAACTGGTTTTTGCTTTTTAGTTTTCGAGATAGCAAGTTCAATTATATCAATTACTGAAGTTATATTATTTCCATTTTTTTCTTCTAATACAGTCCAATCAAAAGCTTCAAGCTTTTTTGACAAATTACCTATTGCTAAAACATCTTCAAGTGAACCATCAATTTGTTTTTTGTTGTAATCAATAGTAACAATTAAATTATCTACTTTATTAGCGGATGCATACATTAATGCCTCCCAAACTTGTCCTTCTTGTAGCTCACCGTCTCCATGTAATGTAAAAACTAAATTAGGATCATTGTTTAACTTTTTTGTAATTGCAGCTCCGATTGATACAGAAAGTCCTTGTCCTAATGAACCTGAAGCTATTCTAACTCCTTCAAGTCCTTCATATGGTGTTGGATGCCCTTGCAATCTGCTATTAATTTTTCTAAAAGAAGAAAGCTCTTTTGTGTCAAAATATCCTATTCTTGATAAAACTGAGTAAAAAACTGGAGAAATATGTCCGTTTGATAGAAAAAACAAGTCTTCTCCAATTCCATCCATGTTAAAATCTGTTTTATGTTTCATTATACGGAAGTATAAAGCTGTTAAAAATTCAGCACATCCTAATGAGCCACCAGGATGACCAGAATTGTTAGCATGTACCATTCTCAGTACATCTCTTCTAACTTGTTGTACAATATTTTCTAATTCCTTTATATTTTTCATACAAGTATTTTATGTTACAAATTTAATAATAGTCATATTTTAGTTTGTAATTCTTTATAAAACAAAAACTAATTTATTAACTTTTTATTGACAAAATTTTCCACTACTAATAATCCTATTATTATATATTTGTGAAAATTATTTCAATTAATATTTATGTCATTAAAATGCGGAATTGTTGGATTGCCAAATGTTGGTAAATCATCATTATTTAATTGTCTTTCAAAAACTAAGGCTCAATCAGAAAACTTTCCATTTTGTACAATTGAACCTAACATTGGAATTATTACTGTTCCTGATGAAAGATTAGAAAAAATAGCAGAGATAATTGGTCCTGATAAAGTTATAAATACTAGCGTTGAAATTGTAGATATTGCTGGACTTGTTAAAGGAGCTAGTAAGGGAGAAGGATTAGGAAATAAGTTTCTTGCTAATATAAGAGAAACAAATGCTCTTATACATGTACTAAGATGCTTTGATAATACTAACATAACACATGTCGATGGCTCAGTTAATCCAGTAAGAGATAAAGAAACCGTCGAAATAGAATTACAATTAAAGGACTTAGAAACTTTAGAAAAATTAATTGAAAAAAATTTAAGAACAGCTAAATCTGGATCTAAAGATGCCATGTATAAAATTGATATTGCTAACAAGTTAATATCTGAACTATCCGCTGGAAATTCAATTAGAAATATTTCATTAGATGAAAATGAGCAAGATTTTATTAATGATTTAAGTTTAATTACTGCTAAGCCTGTTATGTATATCTGTAATGTAGATGAAAAGTCTGTATTACATGGGAATAGTTATGTGAAAGATTTCAAAGAAAGTATAAAAAGTGAAAATTCTAAAGTTCTTTTAATTTCCACTCAAATTGAAGCGGAAATTATTGAACTTGAAGATATTGAAGAACAAAAGTTGTTTTTATCTGAACTTGGACTAGAAAAACCTAGTATTCATTATTTAATTCAATCTACCTACAACCTTTTAAATCTTCAGACTTTTTTTACAGCTGGCAAAAAAGAAGTTAGAGCATGGACAATAAAAAAGGGTATGAAAGCACCTCAAGCTGCTTCTGTTATTCATACTGATTTTGAAAAAGGTTTTATAAGAGCAGAAGTAATCACATATAGTAATTTTATAGAATTTAAAAGTGAACAAGCTTGTCGAGAAAATGGAAAATTAAATATTGAAGGTAAGGATTATATTGTTAATGATGGAGATATTATGCATTTTAGATTTAATGTATAATTCAAATTTCTAAGAAATACGTTGAAAAAATTGTTAATAACGAAAATACTATAACCCAATTTATTTAAATGAGTATCTCTTATCTTTGTTAATCTGATTTAAATTTGATATTTAATTAAATGGTAAAGCAGCAATACAACGAAGATAGTATTAAGTCACTAGATTGGAAGGAACATATTAGGTTACGACCAGGTATGTATATTGGAAAAATGGGCAATGGCTCATCTCCAGATGATGGTATCTATATTTTGTTAAAAGAAGTAATAGATAATTCAATTGATGAATATGTAATGGGTAATGGTAAAACGATTGAAGTTAATGTCAAAAACAATAAAATATCTGTTAGAGATTACGGAAGAGGTATCCCTCTTGGTAAAGTTATTGATTGTGTATCCAAAATAAATACTGGAGCTAAATATGATTCTAAAGTTTTTAAAAAATCTGTAGGCTTAAATGGGGTTGGAACAAAAGCAGCAAATGCTCTATCATCTTTTTTTAAAATTCAATCTATAAGAGAAGGAAAAAGTAAACTTGTTGAGTTTGAAAGGGGCGCAATTATTAATGAAGAACCAATAATTGAGAACTCCAGTAGGCGTGGTACTAAAGTAAGCTTTATTCCTGATCAGGAACTTTTTGGTAAATTTAGATTTATTGATGAGTACGTAGAAAAAATGATGTGGAATTATTGTTATTTAAACCCTGGATTAACTATTTTATTTAATGGTAAAAAATATTTTTCTGAAAATGGTCTATTAGATCTTTTAGAAAAAAGAACAGATTCAGAAATTTTATATCCCATTATTCATCTTAAATCTGAAGATATTGAAGTTGCTATAACACACTGTAAAAATCAATATTCTGAGCAATATTATTCATTTGTTAATGGTCAACATACTGTTCAAGGAGGTACTCATCAAGGTGCATTTAGACAGTCCTTAGTTAAAACAATAAGAGAATATTATGGAAAAAATTACGATGCTTCAGATATTAGACAAGCTATTAACGCTGCAATAAGTATCAAAGTCATTGAACCTGTTTTTGAATCACAGACAAAAACTAAGCTGGGCTCTACAGAAATGGAACCAGGTGGAGTAACTATTTTAACATTTATACAAGATTTTCTCAAAAGGAATTTAGATAATTTTTTACATAAAAATTTAGACATTGCTGAAATTATAGAAAGAAAGATTAAAACTGCAGAACATGAGAGGAAGGCAATGGCAGGTGTGAAAAAATTAGCAAGAGAAAGAGCAAAAAAAGCTAGTTTACACAATAAAAAATTAAGAGACTGTAGAATTCACTATAACGATTTAAATAAAGAAGAAAGAACTAACTCTACGTTATTTATTACTGAGGGAGATTCAGCCTCTGGTTCCATCACGAAAACAAGAGATATAAAAACACAAGCTGTTTTTAGTTTGAGAGGTAAACCATTAAATTCTTTTGAACTTACTAAAAAGATTGTTTACGAAAATGAAGAATTTAATTTGTTACAAGCTGCATTGAATATTGAAGAAGGAATTGATAATTTAAGATATAATAAAGTTGTTATTGCTACAGATGCCGATGTGGACGGTATGCATATCAGAATGCTTCTACTAACATTTTTTCTTCAATTTTTTCCCGAGATAGTAAAGGAAGGTCACATATATATATTAGAAACTCCTTTGTTTAGAGTAAGAAGTAAAAAGGAAACAATTTATTGCTACAGTGAAGATGAAAGAAAAAATGCTTTAATTAAATTGGGAAAAACAGCAGAAGTAACAAGATTTAAAGGTTTAGGAGAAATTTCTCCAAATGAGTTTAAAAATTTTATTGGTAAGGATATGAAACTTGAACCAGTTATTTTGTCATCTCAGGAGAAAATTTCGGATGTTTTACAATACTATATGGGGAAAAACACCAAAGAAAGACAGGATTTCATTATTAATAATCTTAGAGTTGAACAAGATTTAATTGAAGAAAATTTTTAGTTATGGAAGATGCCCATATAAATAGTAAAAATTTACCTGAAAGAACAGTACATGTTTCAGGAATGTATAAAAACTGGTTTTTAGACTATGCTTCATATGTAATACTAGAAAGAGCTGTCCCTCATATAAATGATGGCTTAAAACCTGTTCAAAGAAGAATATTACATTCATTAAAAGAAATGCATGATGGTAGATACCATAAAGTTGCAAATGTAATTGGAAACACTATGAAATACCATCCTCATGGTGACGCTTCTATAGGTGATGCTATGGTTCAAATAGGTCAAAAAGATCTCCTACTTGATATGCAAGGCAACTGGGGAAATATTGCAACTGGTGACAGTGCTGCAGCACCAAGATA
>TARA_B100000963_G_scaffold361140_1_pt1 | contig 26462 bp, 12 predicted proteins | sample TARA_B100000963 | Tara Oceans TARA_B100000963 (sample SAMEA2622097) | marine metagenome | biome: marine biome (ENVO:00000447); feature: surface water layer (ENVO:00002042); material: "saline water (ENVO:00002010), including plankton (ENVO:xxxxxxxx)" | depth 5 m | reverse complement strand
GATCCAGCTTGTTTAATCCACCATTCAGATTGTCCGTTTCTTCTAAACTCTAATGTGTAATCTGTATTTGTTGCGTCCAGAGATAATGGATATTGTCCATTAGATGTACTATCTCCAATAATACTAACTTTTCTATCAGGAGATGTATCTCCTATACCAACGTTCTGTGATGAATCTATCAGCATAGCAGTAGAACCAGCATTTTTAAAAACTAGTTTTGTTGTTGCTGATGTCCCTTGGTTATCTATTAGAAACTCTTTTGAGCCATTTGCTTCAATTCTATGTGATGAACCATCAAATTCGTGTATGTGAATAAATTGACTAGATGAGTTATGTCTTCTAATTTTTAGACCTTCACTTGCATTTTGCATTTGTAAGTCTAAAAGAACATCTGGTGTAGATGTGCCAATACCGACTTTACCAACTGCTTGATCGACATGTGAAATTCTTAGTGTTTCATAGTATGTCGGTAAACCATTTGAATCTGTACCAAATGTATGTCCAATACCAACATCAGCATTATGTCCTGCAATAGCATTAGTTGTTCCTGATGCTGCAACACCAAAGGTCAATCCTCTATTATCAGTATTTGGCCTAGATAAATCTAATGGCCATGCATAAGTAGAACCACTTGGAATTGCTGGTGTCCTAATAGCTAACTTAAAGCCTGGAGACGTATCTCCGATACCAACATTACCAGCATTAGAAATACGCATTCTTTCTGCATTATTGGTTTTAAATAATAAAGGTTCGTTACCGTATGCAGTTAGTTCCCAAAAAGCACCTTGTGTACCGTCACGATAAATCAAACCACCTTTATAAACATTATTTGCTCGTAATCCAATACCACCTAATGTGTTTTGACTATGACTAATGTTTATTGAACCATGGTCACCTACCCAATCTTGTTGTACAGTTAAACCAGTTCCTGGTGAATCTGTTCCTATTCCTACATAACCAGTTGAATTTTTAATTGTAACCGTTGGTGTAGTACTTGGTCCAATAACAAATGCGGTTCTACCAGCATCATGACCAATAATATTTTTTACACCACCAGTATTTGCGAATTCCATTAAAGAATTACCAGCGTTGTCACCTCTAGTAAGTCTCATACCAATAGTTGAACCGTGATGGTTAACTTCTAATCTTCTTGCTGGAGAGGTTGTATTAATACCAATATTTTCTCCTACAGCAACAGTTCCTCCAAAGTGTGCATCATGAAAACGAGCACTTGTACTACCTAAACTCATTAAATTATCTAAGTTGGCTTGGGTAGATGTATTCCAAGGTCTAATATCAGTTTGACCATTTATATAAATACCGCCATTACTGCTACCACCTAAATAAACAGAACTTTGAGCAGTTCCAATACTACCTACTACAGTTGTATCTTTACGAAACTCTATTATTGCACCATCATCTGTTTGTCTTCCAAAATAGACTGGAGTAGCACTATCTCTATTAACAGCAAGAATACCATCATCTCTTGCTTCAAAACCAAGAGATGCAACACCAGGAGAAGTTTTGCCTAGGAGCAAGTTACCACTAGTATCTAGGCGCATTTTTTCTGAGCCATTAGTATCAAAAATAATTTGATTAGTTCTTATTCTATAATCTCTGAAACCATCGTTAGCTGTAGTAGTAGCAAGAACTTGTATTTCTCCTGATACGGAGTCAGGATCAACGCGCCAGTTTCCTTGTGTTCCTTTTACATTGAGCCTACTAAGTGCATTAGTTGTACCAATACCAAAATATCCAGAAGCTTTAAATCTAGCATATTCAAGACCACTAGTTCCATTATAACCCGTAAATTTTATAGAACCGTTTGATGTATTGTTTCTTGATTGAAATGTAAGTAAATCACCAGCTTGGAATATTGTTCCAACTTGGTTTGTACCATCTGAATCTTCTAATTTTATTTTAGGATCGCTATGTTTGATGTGTAATGGTTCACCAGGATTATTGGTACCTATACCTAAATTTCCAGCATTATTGAATCTAGCGTATTCTGTAACAGTTGTACCATCGTAACCTTCAAAAGCAATACCACCCCTAGATGTATCAGCTCTTGATCTAAGTCTAAGTCTACCACTATTATAAATGATATCACCCATTCCATTAGTAACATCTGATTCTTGTAATCTAACATTTGGATTTGTATGGTTTATATGAAGTACTACATTAGCTGCAGCTGTTCCAATACCAACTCTTGAATCATTATCAACTACAAGTGTATTAGTTGCTGCACCTTGTTGTATTTTAAATGGTGTAGATGAAGCATCAATATCAAAAAATGTAAAATCTTCGTTTGATACATTTGCACCTATATTCCATTTTTCATCATCATTCGGCGCAAACAATATTCGTGCGTTTTTATCACTCGCAGTAGTTGTAAGTTTAAGTAAAATGCTATTTTCGGTTTTTATTTCGAGAGGGTAATCAGGAGATGTCGTGCCTATACCAACACGATTAGTAGAACTATTGACATGCATGATAGTATCATCATGTGCTGTAATAACTGTGCCATTGGATTTTTTAAAATACAGAGCACCGTCCATAGTGTTTATGGCTAATTCGCCTTCACTAAGGTTTGCTGCTCCTGGGATTGCGTTCGCTACATTAGAACGTCTTAAACGAATGTCTGTTTTCTTGGCCAATTTTGGCTTCTCCTATGTTCAATCTCTATATAGAGTGTTTAATTATATTGGTTTATATAAACCGTTTTATCTATTTATAATAGGAGTAAAGCTAGATTAATATGTTCCACCATCTATTACATCAGTTGAAACTGGGTTACCTGAAGAATTGAATTGTATTAAATCACCTTCTGTACCAGTTAAGAAACTAATAGCTGTTCCAGCACTATTAGAAATAAATACACCATTGGCTGTAAATGAACTTATACCAGTACCACCATGAGCAACTGCTAAATCATTTGTTAATGAAACAGTGCCAGTAACACTTAAGTTATCTGTAACCTCTACAGTTCCACCAGCGGAATCAAGTATTAAATTACCTGAAGATGTATCAATTTCATTTGCTGCAGTAACACCAATCTGAACATTATCAGCGTATACTCCACCAAATTGAGCATCACCCCATGGAGAAGATGCATTATCTCCACCGGATAGATCTTCATCTTGTGTAAATGAGAATCTTTCAGTTTGAATATCAAATCCAAAGAAACCATCTTTAGTAGATGAACCATCATGCCATTTAAATCTGATACCACGATCAAGTCCATCAGCTGATGATGTATCTTTTGCCAATTCTATCATTGGATCAGTAAGCGTTGTTTCTGTTGAACTTACTGTTGTGGTTGTTCCATTAACTGTTAGATTACCTGCAATGATTACGCTATCACTCGATGCATTACCAAGGTTAACGTTACCATTTACTGTTAGTCCACCTGTTACCGTTGCGTCTCCACCAACTGAAGCATCGCCAGTAACTGTTAGGTCATCACCAATTGTAACATCATCTGGTAATGCTAATGTTACTGTAACATCAGTACCTGATTTTGCAGTTGTAGTTACAATCTCGTTTGCTGTACCAACAATTCTTAAATCATCTGTTAATAGATCAACATCGCCTGTTCCGGAATCTCCATCAACTGTTAAAGCGGTAGCTACGTTAGCAACTCCTGCAGCTGTTAGTTGACCTTGAGCGTTTACAGTAAATGTTGGAATTTGTGTAGCTGATCCATAAGATCCAGCTGTTACGCCTGTGTTTGTTATAGAAACGGTTGATGTATTACCACCATCACTATTAGCAACTGTAATACCTGTGCCGGCAGTTATTGCACCACCTACAGTATCAAATATAAATTCTGATAGAGAATCTGTTGTACCATTAATAAATACATTATGAAGAACAGTTTTACCTGTTCCATCTGGATCAACAATGATATCACCGTTGGTATTTGTTGATGTTAAACTACTTCCGTCTAACCTTAAATTATCTACATTTAATCTATCTAATTTACTATTAGCATCTGTTATAAGTGCACTACTCGCTGTGAGTGTACCATGTACATGATCTAATAATCCTGTAAAATACTTACCACCAATAAGATCAACACTTGCAGCAACCCCACCAGATTCTGCGCCTGTACCAATGTATAATCTATCACCGTTATTTGCTTGTGTACCAGCTACATATGAGTATGCTAATTCACCTGTCTTAATATTACTAGGGGCGGTGGTGGTTGCACCCGTAGTTAAAATCTTTATTCTTGTTAATTTAGCCATACTAGTATGTGCCTCCAATTATATTGAGATTCTGATTCTCAAGTTCTGTTGTTACTTTATATTCACCTGCAGTTCCATCAAATATCATCATTGTTCCGTCAGATTGTCCTGATGTATTTACATCAACTAAATCACCTAAGGCTAATCCACCAGCTTGTACCTTAACGGTTTGAGCTACTATTTCACCCTGTGCACCGACTTTACCTTTTAATCTATTTGCTTGTCTAATTTTAGCTTTAATTGCCATTAGCTTTACCTTGTCACTCCTGGTCGTACTTCGATTTGTCCTTCTACAATTCTAGTTATGGTGCTACCGTTGTCAATTTCTACATCATAAACATATCTACCAGCTTTCATATTGTTGGTAGCAGCTGCACTAAGACCAATCCTTACAGTACCGTTTGTTGTACTTTGTACTGTTGCGGGATCAAAATTTATTGCAGTAGATGATGCATAAGTTTTTCGTATTTGACCAGCTACAGTGTAACCAGTTAAATTCAATGGATCACCTACTGAATCAGTTACATCAATATCTGCACTGAATGTTGATCCTTGGTCTATTACTAAATTAGAATATATAGCCATTAACCATTTCCTTTAACTATTTATATCTTTTAGGCTTTCAATCTCTGCCTTCAAGAGTTCGTTTTCGTGTTTTAATTCTTTTATTGCTTCAATAAAGAGAGCAGATAGTTGGTTATAATCAACATGCTTATATGTATCTTCGCTATCAACTTCTCTAACATCTTTTACTGCACTTGGTAATACTTCTTCTACATCTTGTGCTATAACACCAGCTGAAGCTTTACCATCTTTTCTCCAATTAAATGTTACACCTGATAATGCCATTACTTTTTCTATAGGATTATCAACTGTTTTAATATTCTCTTTGAGTTTTCTATCAGATGAAACAGAGGTTGAGAATGCTACAACATCATTTTTGAATAGTGCCTTACCATTTCCATCTAGTGTAAACACTCTATTAGATAAAGCGGTTCCACCAACAAGCATATGTAATTGATTATCTTCAACATCACCTCCACCATCTTCAAGTAATATTAAACAATTATCACTGCCTGAAGGTCCAATCCTATCAATATTTCCAGCTTGATTAGAATTTACACTAAAGCTTGTCCCAGATAAAGTTAATCCTGTACCTGCAGAATATGTTGTATTTGTAGCTGCGATTTCAAATGTTTCTGTACCAGGTGTTAATGTAATATTTGAACCTGCAGTAATACCAACATCATGTGATGTACCACTATTCATTGTATGACGTAATATCATATTGGCACCATTATCTACAGTAGCAACATCATTTAAGAATGTATTAGCATCAGTACCAAGATCAACATCAATTTTAATTGCTGCATCATTTAATCTTGTAACAGTAGTATTATTTCCACCTTGAATTTGAACATATTGTGGATTTGTAGTTGAACCATCAAGTTTTAAGTATGGATTATTATTGCTTCCTCCTAGGCCAACAGCATCGAAAGTATATATTTCATTTTCATCAGTCCAAGGGACGTTTACAACTAAATTATCTCCAGAATCTACCTGAACCTTATATGTTCTATTAGCTGTAACTGATGAAGCATTTGCAGCTACGGAGTTTGTTCCGTCAACATTAGCATTAAATACTGTTCCACTTAAAGTTAGTCCAGTACCGGCTGTATATGTTGTATTTGTCCATGGAACATTAACATACATCTTTTCACTAGATAATTCTACTGGATAATTCTTTCCATTTTCTGAATATCCAATTTGGACACCACCTCTTGTTCCATTGGCAGCTAGAGGTAACACATAAGCATTTGCACTAGCTTCTATTCCATCTAGTTTATTCTTAAGTGCAGTAGTAAAGTTCTTTTGTGATAATTCACCATCTTGAACTGTGTATTCTGTATTTGCCCATGGAACATTAACAACCATTCGATCGTTTTCAGTTAACTGAACACCATACCATCTACTAGCCGTAGTTGAAACTGCGTTAACATCAGATTCAGTTACATCAGTATCGTTAAATAACTTAACTCCACCAAGGTCTGTTTTTGTTGCAACAGGTAAACTATATTGTGATGGCATTGTAAACTGTGATGTATTAACAGCTGTAATATGACCTTGATTATTTGATGTTACACCTGTTACTGCAGAAAAAGTACCCGCATAAGCAAGTGTGCTTGAACCAGCACTTGGATCAGATCTGGTAACATTTGAGTGTTTAACCTGTAGTGTATGACTATCACCTGATACTGTTGTAACAAAATCAGTTTCAATTGCAGTTCCACCTCTTAGACCTAAAATCTCGTTGTCAGTAATATCAACATTACCGCCATCATCCACTTCAACTTTAAATTTATCCATGTATTCAGTTGACAAAGGAATGTTATGGAATGCTGTCCCATTATTTGTAAACTGCCATCTATCGGTGCCTTCATTATAAATAAGATCTACATTTGGACTATTACCTCTTTCAACTTCTAATCCGGCATTTTCTGTTGGATTACCGGCCGAATTAGAATTTAGTAGAATTATATTATCTTGAATTGTTACTGTTTCAGTATTTACAGTAGTTGTAGATCCTGATATTGTAAGATTACCATCAACAATCACATCACCTGAGAATGTAATATCAACATCACTAGCATCACCAATTGTTGTATTAGTTGATATTTGACCAAGCCTTGTTCTTAAGTTTGCTACACTTACATCAACGTCAGTATTTGTGGCAGCAATATCTATTCTATGATCGTTTACTCTAGTAACTGTAACATTATTTCCACCACGTAACTCTACGTTATGTGCAGCTGCGTCTGTCATACTTAAGAATGGATTACTATTACTTCCACTATTTTGTATCGCATCAAATGTAGCAGCTCTTTGAGTTGTTAGATATCCAGGATCAACAAAATTTATTGTTACATTATCGCCACTTCTTACTGTACTAATATGTGTGCCACCTTGGACATCAACTGTATCACCAGAACTAATTGTGGCCGTTCCACCAGAATCGGCAGTTAATAACCATGAACCATAATTATCAAATCTTGAATCTAAATCTCTTGTTTGTACATTTCTAATATGACCAAATGAATCTATATGGAATCCTTCTATTACAATTCCATTATCTGATCCACCAGTATATGTTCCGCCTGATGAGAATGTATTGTGATCAAATTGAATTCTATTACCTGTTGGTGTCCATGTAGCAGTTGTGTGATTACCATTTTTAAAGTCTACATCAACATTATTACCAACATCAAGTTTATGAACACCATTAACTTCAACATCCCAACCTACAAATCCTAAATCACTAAGTGTTAAGTTTCTTGTTGCAACGGTTGCATTAGCATCTGTAACATGTCCAAATGTATTGGTTGTTACATTTAAATCTAAATCAGAAATTACAGTAGCACCTGTTAATGCTCCTGTATCTATGTTTATATCATCACCATCATAAGTAGGTGGTGTGAATACATATGTTTCAGTAGCTACACCAATACCAGTTACATGGCCGTATGTATCTAATGTAATATCTTGAATATAAGTTCTTCCACTATTATTGACTGAAGCTTGTGATGATGTATCAGAGTGTGCTATTCGAATAACATCATTTCCAGCATCAACATCAATATCTATTGCTCCACCTGATACAAATGTTACCGTATCATTATTAGAATCTGCAACTACTGTACCTGTTTCTGCATATGTAAATCCGCTATCTGTATCAGTAACAGCTATGTTCTTAAATATATTTTGTGATGAACCTTTATCTGTGTTAGTTAATGTAGCTGTAGTATTACCTGTTTGGTTTGCAGTCATTGAACCAGTACCAGATAATCCTGAAGAACCAGATACTGTAAATGATCCATCACCAATTGTTGGTATTGAAACTGTTCCTGTGCCCACTGTGGCAGCAGTTACATGACCAAATGTATCGAATGTAAAATTAATATCTTGTATAAATGTATTACCAGTATTATCTGAAGATAAGTTATTAACACTTGATGTATCAGCATGAGCAACAGTAATTGTAGATGTACCAGAACTATGTGCACCACTGATACTAATACCAGCTCCAGAAGCAAAGTTGACAATGTCTGTATTACCAACCTGATCTACTTGGTTACCATCTTCTTGTAAAACCCAGAATGGATTTGTTGGTTGATATCTAGTATCAAAATCACCCGTTGTAATAGCTGTAACGTGACCTTGATCATTTGTAATAAGTGATTTAATATATTTACCATCTTGTGTACCAGTTTGACCATAGGTTCCTGCAGTACCAAAATTATCGTGATCAATATTAATTGTATCTGTTCCTGGGACTGATGTTAATGTAATTGCATCGAGACCTCTTAAGTTTAATGTATCACTATTAGAATCTGCTATAACATCATTAGAGGATGTACCATTAATTGTAACTGTTTTAAATATGTTTTGTGATGAACCTAAATCTGTATTTGTATATGTAATATTATAATCGTTACCAACTTTAGCACCACTTACAGAAAGTCCAGTGCCTGCTAAGAAATCTAAAGTATTACTTGATTCTAAGTCACCGAGTGATGAACCATTATTTACTTTAACATCCGGAGAACCTAAAGTAGCTTGGGAAAGAATTAGTGAACCATCAGCTTCCCATTGATCTGTAGCAAAGTTATATACTATTGAGTGTGCACCAGTTACACCAGAAGCTACACCACTTGGGCTTGTAATTGGACCAACTTCTAAACCAAATCCACCAGAAGCTGGTTCTGAACTTAAGTTATTACCTGCTAAAACTAATGTATCTTCAACAGTTAATGTTTGTGTATCTAGTTGGACTTTATCACCTTCAACGTAAAGGTCACCAGCAACGTATAAGTCTTCACCAATACCCACACCACCTGCGACTTTAAGTGCACCAGTTGTTGTTGATGAAGAAGCTGTTGCGTCAGTAATATTTACTGCACCTCTTAATGTTGAGCCAAGAGCAACATCTAATGTTCCGTCTATATCTACTGTATCGAGATTGGCTGTTCCATCTACATCAATATTACCACCAATTGTAACGTTTCTAAATCCTGTAATATCTTTATTTGAATCAACAACTACAGCCTTTGAAGCACTTACTGTACCAGCTGTAACACTATCAATAGTTTCTAATTCAGCTTCTGATATATTTGCTGAACCTATAACAAAAGATGTACCTGTTATTGCACCACCAGTAATTGTTGATGTACCAATATTAATATTACCAAATCCTGAAGTAATACTACCAGCATTTAATGCACCAACTGTAGTAACGTTTGATAAAGTATCTAATGCACTTTCGAAATAAGTTTCAAAGTCTTGAAGACCAACTTGTTTCATTGTTCCATTATCATTAACTATTAATCTATCAGCATCTACAAGAGTTGTAGAAGTAGCAGATGTTCCGCCATCCATTACATTTAATTCTGTAGCAGTAGCAGTAAGTGTTATTCCATTAATTGATAATCCGTCAGTTTCGATTGAACCGTTAACATCGACATTACCTTCAATATCAACATTGTTATTTACAATTAAATCATTTGTGACTGTTAAGTTATTGGCAAAGGTTGCATTAGCTCCACTACCTGTTAGCATTGTAGATGTACCAGATTTAATAACTAAATTAGTACCAGAATTATTTAATGAACCATAAGTGGCTCCATCATCTTTTAATAATATATCTGCATCGCCAGCATCCAATATTATATCACCGGATGAGTCAATAGTAAATGCTCCGGATGTTACGTTAAATGCATTTGTACCTGCACTAATCTCGTGCGTTGAAGCATCGAAGACGCCTTCTATTTCATTAATAGCACCTACTAAATGCGAGGCACTTGTACCTAATGTGACAGAACCTGATGTATGAATATCATCATAGATTTCATTGATAGCATCTAGAATAGAAGTTTTATCTGCAGTTTTAAGATCAGACATTTCTCTTCTATCACCACCTGATCCGGCATTGCCTGAATTAAATAAATCAGCTTCTATTTCGTTAATAGCACCTTGAATAAATTTATTTGTTGTGTTAAGTGTTGTAAGTGATCCAGCTGTTAAAATATCATCCTGTGTATTTTTAATTGCTGTTGTAAGATCAGCTCCAGTATATGATGCACTACCAATCTCTGCATCTAATACATTAATTGCACCTGTTAGTACAGTAGAGTTTGCAACATCAACTGGACCTCCAGCTCCAAAGACAAGATTACCAATTTGTGTCTCATGTTCATTAATAGCATCTCTAACATTTTGTACACTAGTATTTAATGTGTAGTTAGAATTACTACCTCTTAATACCTCTTCAATTTCATTAATAGCTGCAATAACGTTATTAGCATTTGTACCCATAACGTAACCAGTTCTTTGTGTTGTATCATCTCTTAGAACATTTTCTAATTCATTAATTGCTGCAACTACATCAGATGTTGAGTTTGTATCTAAACTATCAACATCTCCAACATCACCTTGTAACTCTGTAATACCACCAACTGCAGTTGTTGCTGAATAACCAGCGGCATCATCAATTGTTGTATGATCACCTAATTCAGCTCTTAATTCTCTTACAGCTGCAGATAAATCACTAGCACTTAGACCAGTGAGTGTCATATTACCAATATCAGCCTCATGTTCATTAATAGCTGCCGTTAGATCACTGGCAGATGTATTTAAACTTAATGAACCAACTTCTGTATGTAATTGATTTAATGCACCAGTAATTGTATTAGAACCAGAATCAATAGAAGTAATATTTTCATTACCAATCTGATCTTCGTGCTCTTTTACAGCTGCAGTTAAGTTTGAAGCTGATGTACCTAAATTACTAGAGGTAACATCACCAACTTCGTTATGTAATTGTTCGAGTGCGCCAGTAATGGTATCGTTAGAACCTGATATACCAGTAATATCAACATTACCAATTTGATCTTCATGTTCTTTAATAGCAGTACTTACTGTTGAAGCAGATGTACCCATTGCTAAAGCAGTAATTGTTCCTAGTTCGGAATCGTGTTCGTTAATCGCTAATACTACATCATTAGCAGATGTTGTTAGGTTTTCTACTGTACCAATATCATCCTGTAGTTCGTTAATAGCTGCAACGATATCTAATGAAAAGATTTTAATTGCTGCTGAACCTGATGCAGGTGTAATAAGTTCTATATAACTTCCGTATGTTGTATCAACTGCATTTAATCCACCATGATCAGCGGCCGCAATCTCATCTGATGAACCTAATACTCTTAATTTAGCCGTAGCACTAAATGAACCTTGAGCTGTTTTAAATCTAATTTCATCACTACTATCTGCTGAATGTAAAACACCATACCAGTTTGCAGATGATTCAATATCTGCTTGTGTATTTAATGCGGTACCATTTTGGTATACTGTTACGCCTTCACTGAACGCATTACCTATTGATGGTGAATTACTTAATGTCGAGGTTGCAACAATTTTTGGTGCATAGAATCCGTTAGCTGAAATTCCTTGAGTTAATTCAGTACCAGCATTATATACTCTAGCAATCGCTACTGGATATGATTCAATAATTATTCTTACTATCTTAGCGTTAGCAATAGTATCAGGTGATGATGTTCCTACTTTAAGATCTTCAGATGTACTAAAAGTACCAGTAGAATCTCTTACAATAATTTTATTTGTTGTGGCAGATACAATAGTTGCTTGATATGTTTCAGAACCAGATGTCCCTTGGTATATAGAAGCTCCTGCAGTATAAGAACCTGCGATAGATGATACACCTTCTAGAATAATAGATCCACCAGTATTATCAACTGTATGTTGTGGACTTAACTCAAACCTAGCTACCTTAGAATTATTATCAGCACCATCAAATAAAACTTGACCAGCAGCTGCTGTATAATTATATGTTTTATCAGCAAGTAATGCATCTAATTGTTCATTATCACCAACATGCAACGAAATTTCATTCGTCTTTTGTCTTAATATTTCTAACGTATCTTGTTTTAAAACTCTAGTTTCTTTGTTTGCCATTATTTACCACCAAGTAATTTTTCTAACATTTTTTTAATTTCGATCATATCATTTTTTAATAGATCGATGTCTGCCCTTTGTTGTTCATCGATTTTTTTCTGTTCTTTTACAGCAGCTATTTGATTTCTTCTAGCTTCATAAGCACTACTATTAGTATTTATAATAGCATTGGTTGAAGTATCTCTAACTAAATCAGGATTATTTTCAACTTTTACTTTTTTCTTTCTAGCCATAATATATCCTATGTTGCTGCAATTGCCCTAAAGTCTTTAACCGTTGGAACCGCAGCAGAATTAGATGATCTCATTACAATCTTAAACGCCATGGATCCAAAACTTCCAGCTGGATCAATTGAATATTTTACTTCATCAAAAATAGATCTATCATTATTAATTACTATTGGTTCTACTGGAGCTATTAAATTCCATGCTAATGAATCAAAGTCTCCATCTTCTCCTGCACCAGTAGTTTTCCAATATAGATCAACTGTTGCACCTGTAGGAACGTTAGTATTTAAATATACATCTATAACATCAGCTTCTTCTTCTAAATCTATTTTCTTTGTAATATATTTAGCCAGCTCTGATCCACCTACACCATTAGTTTCTGCAAGGTAGTTATTATAAGCTGAAGTATTATTACCGGCATCACCAATTCTATTTTGAACTGCTACAGCTGATAATCTATTTTGATCAATAACGGGAGTTAAATGATTTTTAGTAGATGATAATACTGCTCTTATTTTTAAACTCTTACCAGCTGCTTCGTTACCTGGTGAACATACAACCTTAGGTGCATGAAAGTATAAATTTTGATTAGGTAAAAACTCAAATTCACTTTGTGCTTGATAAGCTGTTTCTGTTCCATCAATTGACTGTTGTGATGTTGTAGTTAAGAAACATCTTAAATCAGTATTAGGTACAGTAAAGTTTTCAAGTTTAGTATGTAAAGCATCAATGTGTTTATTTTCAGTAGCTGTTACTGCGGTACCTCCACCAGTTCCAGTTGCTGATGCATTGCTTGAACCTGCTGTAATTACATATGAATCATGTTCTATATTAGATATTGAATGTGTACCATTAATATCATTAGCAGCAATACCATTTAATGCTGTTGCTCCAGCTATTGTAACACTTGATCCATTATTATGCATACCATGATTTGGGTGTTGTACTCTTACAGATGTAGAACCTGAAGTTGTAGTTAATGGATTACCAACTAAACTAATAGTAGGTAAAGCATCATTATCAAATGTAACTTCAGCACTTAATGAACTAAACTGAGCTCTTTTCAATGTAAACTTAAGATCTTTTGTTTGATCAGGAGTCCATGTGGAAGCGTTTTGTGATGTAAAGAACGATCCGCCATGTGGTTGTTTTGTAATTCTATAATTAACATTAGTAACATCAAATCCACCCATCTCAGCTACCCAAGCTTCGTATTCATCACATGGTGATTTAATTACAATTGCATACTCAACATCTTGTTGTAAATACACTGGGAAATCAAAAGCAAAGTTAGTTGCTGATGATGCATCACTAGATACATTTACAGCTGCAGGTAATAATGTTACTTCAGTTCCAGGTACTACTGTTTGAGTTGGTGTACCGTTTGATGTTGTTCTAATACTTACCTCAACACCAGCTGGTGATTTAACAGCTTTTGTTCTAAAGAATAAATCTAATGAGGTAACAAAAATTCCACCTTCTTGCTCAATTAAAATTGTTTGTGCTAATGGATCTTCCCATCTTGTTGTTTCTCTTACAAATGATTCTCTAACAACTCTATTATCACTAACTTCTGATGTTACAAATTTAGGAACCTTTGTACTAATAATAGTATTTTGTACTGATTCAATTAAACCTTGTGCGTGGAAAGAAGCTTCTGAGAATGTTGATTCATCACTTCTATTATTTGTACTACTATCAGATAATCTAAATTCTTTAGTTCCTGTTTTAAATCTAAGTGATGAGTTTCTAGGAATAACAAATGATCCAGAAACCTGACCGTTAGCATCAGTAACTAATGTACCAGATCCAGAGTCTGGATGCGAGGTTTGTCCTGTATAAACTTCTGATTGGTTACTTGTATTAGACCATTCTTGGAAACTTTCTTGTTTTACATAACTTGATACTGGTATTCCATCAAAGAAAGCAAATACTTTTGTATTTGGCTTCATTTGTTTACCTTCAAAGTAGATTTTTCTTGATCTCATAAATGGAACAAAGTTAACTTCAACAACTCTACTTCCAGCATTTCTTTCTACAATATCAAATCCAACATCTGTTCTTAAACCAGTTCTTGATTGATTTGATGTTGTTGTTACTACTGAATTTGCTGTAGTATTAAATCTGCCTTCACCAATACCTCTTCTCCACCAAGCACCACGTGCTAAATCTTCAGTACCTCTGAGCTCTTCATCTGTTCCAAACCAATTAGTTTCCCATTCATTCCATACAGTTCCAAGTAGACCTTGTTCTTCAGCTGACTCAACAAACTGATCATAAGCACCTGTTTCATCAATAATAACATCTGGTCTTACATCTGTTTCTTTCCATTCATCAGATTCAGGTGATAATTTTAATGACCCACCCCACTCAAATATATTGTATGGGTTTACATTTATTGCAACACTAGCATAAGGTTGTGTTGATTGAGCTACTTGTGTAAATGGTAATGTCCATATAGAACTATTCTTAACCGCAGTATTTGTTGCAGTAGCTGATGTAACCATATTAACATTTTTTGAATTACATTTAGCTCTTAATGTACCAGCAACTTTATCAATAGCTGATTTTAAACCTATTGTATCAGGGTGTTTATTATTAATTACATTATGACCTCTAAATGAATCTACTAAAATACCATTTTTAAATCTAGTATTTTGACTTGAATCTAACATAAATGCATCTGATGCAGATTGTTCTAGTAAAGATAATGATGTATAATACTCTAAGTTCTTAATTCTTTTATCAAGCTTAGCTATATCTTTCATTGTATATCTTTTATTTTCAATTATTTGTGGTATTACATCGTTTAGATCAAATACATAAGGTCTTAATTTTAATTGATAAAGTGAGATAGAATCTTTTCTATCTTCTGGCGGTTGTGGTGAATCTGATGGAACACCTTTAATAATTTCATATGTACCATCTCTTTTTAAAATTAGCTTATCAACTCTAGGTAAGTAATATGATATATCACTTTCAAAAATATGAGATGGTTTTGGTGCTCTAGATAATTTAAATCCTGTACCTGTACTAAATTCAGATCCTGCACTTGCTCCTGACTCAGCTTTTCTAGGCCTAAAGTCAACACAATCTCTTAATTCCAATTTACCTTTTGAACTATTGAATGATGGAATGTCTGCATAGTCAGCAGTTGGATATGAATCTACTGAGAAGTAATCTCCATCACCATGGTTATAATAATCGAATGTTATAACTAAATTTTTTCCTGTATCAATAGCTGGTGTTGATTGATCTTTAATAATTCTACCATTCTCATAAAAGTTATCTCTTTGACCATTGTCTAATGTAAATCTTGATGTTACATCATTACCACCAGTTTCTTGTACAGATACAATTCTAATTACATCTGCATGATCTAAGGCAAAAGATTCTTGACCAGTACTAATACTGCCTGATGCAATTGTATGTGTTTGATTATTAACTCTTTGTTTACCTTTTCTTGCTAGGTTTTTCTTTGCTGTAACTAAAACTTTACATGCACCTGAAATACCAAGTGCTGTAGCATTAAATGTAACTGATGCTGACCCGTTACCACCCGCACTAATATTACCTGCAACTCCAGTTTTAACTGCACCTGAAGCTTGAGCAATTATAATATCAGTTTGATCTGATATTACACCAGATCCACTTGGTAAACTTACTTGCAATGAACCAGCTGAAACTGTACCAGTTAATATATGTCTAACTTTATATTCATTATTAGCTAATTCTTTAATTGCGTTGTATGGTAATTTATGTAAGCCACTATTAAATCCTGTAGCAAATCTTGTTCCTACTGAAGATAATGTTGCTGAAAAACTACTGGCTGATTGATCTACTTTATCTACATCATTAAATGTTTTTGATCCATGTGTAATATTAATATCAAATAAATATAATCTTATGTGATCTGTAAATATTTCTAATCCTCTAGCTCTTGCAGTACCAACTTGTACTGTATCATCCATTAATCTTAATGTAGTATAATTTTCTAAATCAGGTATACCTACACAAGCACCTGTTACTGCTGGGTCTTTAATTAACTTAACATAATTACCTACTGTAATTTGTGTATTAGTATTTGTTTCTGTTTCTGTTGCATCACTACCTCTTGGCTTATCAACATCAACAAATTCTTTTGATGTTTTAGCTACTCTAAAACCTTGTATGTAAGCAGTCGACTTTTCAACGCCAATCGCCAATTTATCTGCTGAACCACCATCGCCTGCAGCGTTCTGTCCAAAATTGCTTCCTGTATCTAAATGCTCTTTAACATCGAGTTCAAATATACCAACAACATAATTACCTGATTCTTCTTCAGTTCTAGTAGCTAATCTTTTGGTTAATTCAGTATCATTAGTTTTATCTGTAAGATCTAATTGTGTTACACCATTTACAATTCTAGCTAATGGAACATATTCATTAACTGTTCTTTGTGTATCAACATCTAAATTTTCTTTAATTAATGTAGTTGAAATTTTATATCTATCAGCGCCTGGTGCTGATGTATTAGGTGTACCAGCTGCATTGTCAAGTAATGACGAATCACCAGCTGATGTTTGAATTGTTTGATTGACTTGTAAGCCAACTACATAATTTGGTGTGTTTGTATATTTGTCTAATATAAGTGTTTCACCAGGTACAAATACAAAACAACCTGAGATAAAATATACACCTTCTCTAATATTGTATGATGAACCAGTTCCAACAGCATTGGCTATTGTTGATGCTGTATTATTACCATCGGTATTAGCACCACCACCTACCATTAAAAATCTTGTTGTTCCTGTATCTGAAGATACAACTTCACCTACGGCAAATTTTTCAGTAGTTCTATTTGCATCACCACTATCTAAATATTTAATATAAACTGTATCTGGATCTGAGCCTGCAGCAGTTACGACTTTATCGACAATAGCTTTTACTTGATTTCCACTGTTAGCTGTACCTGTTAAAATAGTACCTTTGACTATTTCTGAAATATAATTAGCGGTAGTATATGCAGTTCCACTATGAGTAAATGTACCTTCAACTTTAATATATTCATGAGATATGTTTAGTGAAGCTTCACCATTAACTACGCGTGAACCGTCTTTAAAAGCATATTGACCATGTCGATCAATCTGTGCTTGTAAAGCTGTCTGCATTTGAGTAAGCTCACGAGCTTGAACCGATCTTCCTGGCCTGTATAATACTCTTTGGTAATTTTTACTTTCGTCAAAATCATCATAATAAGGCGCTTCGCCGTAAGTTTTAATCGATGTTGTACTCATATTATCTCTCTTTTATTTTTTAGAATTCTATAATTACTTTTATATCTTCAATTTGTGTTGCTGTTCTATTAATTGGATTTCTATTTTCCATGAAAAGAATTTGTCCACTTTCTTTTAATACTTCAGGATTTACTAAGAAAGCATTAGCTGTTGACTTAGGTGTTCCTGTTGCACTTGATGTTTGTCCTGTTACAGTGTTACCTGATCCATGAGCAAATGTACCATATCCTGTTTTACTATTTTGGTTATAAAAAACATGGCCGGTTCCTGAATCTATTGATACAATAAATGCTTGCACCAATGATGAACCAGATCCTTGTGTTATTAATTCATCAACTTGGAATGTTCCCGATTTAGATGCAAAGTCTAAAGCACCAGTAGCATTCAATGTTGTTGCGGTTGCTACTGCATTAGGTGAAGCAAAGTTTTTAGGATTTTTAACTAAAGTTATTTGTCTAAAATCATTTCCTACTGTAAGGTCACCACCACCTGTACCAGATAGTAATGTATTTACACCGACGAAGAATCCACCTAACTCTTTAACTGGATCTACACCATGACCATTGATCGGTGCAATGACTGCTCTTACTGATGCATCACTTCCACCTCCACCTGAGATTCTTACATCTGCAACTGTATAATCTGTTCCTTTGTTTGATACTGTAATTGATGATACAGCATTACCTGTTCTTGTAGCTGTGGCTGCAGCTGTGTTTCCATTACCTGTAATAATTACTGTAGGATCACTCGTATATCCTGTTCCACCATCAACAACTTCTATTCTTTCGATACCACCTGCATTAGCATGATCTCTAGAAGCTTTTTGGTTTAGGTATTGAGCATAGTCTGCTTCTGATAAAGCTGCTTCAGCAGCACCATCAGTTGCAAATGCTAGGGAAACTGTTTTGACTGGCATGTAAGATGTTGTAAGGAATTTTTCTGCATCAGCAACGGAAACTGTATACATATACTTCCAAATATAACCATCTGACTCTGGTGTTGGAGCTGTTAATGTTTGTACTGGTTCTTCTGTAGAACCTGAAGCTCCTGCTTTAATACACTTATATACTTTGAACTCTGATGTAATTACATAAAAAGCTTTATCAAAAAGATCTGGATCGTCTGAATCATACTCTACGTAGACTCTACCTGAAGTCCATGTATGTCTTGGAACCACATGAGATACATCACTTGCTCCTAAAAGTTTATAAGCAAATACGTTTTGGTGTGCTTCTCCTAATTGATCTAATGTATCACTAGGCGTGAAAGGTACTGTGTCTGTTGTGTCAGATGTTGTTAAAGACCAGACATCTGATTTACCAATACCAACATATACACTAGTACCAGCATCAGCAATATCCGCTTTAAAGTTCTCTGCATTCAACGTTCTGAATTTAGATGTTACTATTGCCGTCATTTTATTTATTTCCCGTTATTTAATTTGTATGAATAAAACTATTCACGTTATATTTATTTATATCAGTTATAGAAGTACTTTGTAATTCTGTACTACCTAAAAACTCAATTGTTTCATTAAAATCATATAATCGATAGTTATTCAATATATTAGTTTTTTGGCTATAATAATCATTGCCAGGTTGTGTTCTATAACCCGCTGCTTTGACTAATACTTCATAGCCACCCATAGTTTTAGTAGAAGTAGAACCTTGTGATATTGTCCAGTTTTGACCTGAACTTAAAGCTCCTACTTTTAGTAAACCACCATTATACAATGTACGTCCAGTTACTGAACCAGTACTTTGTACAGGATTTGTTTGTGTAGTAAATTGTGGATCATCATATGTATGATTTAATTCCAAAATTATTGTTTGATCTTTGTGTTTAACTCTATCTTCATGTTTAGGTCTAGAAGCCAGTGTGATGTCTGGATTTATTACATAATTAGCTCCTGCATTTACAATAGTTACTGCAGCTATTTCAGATGGAGTTAATTGTGCTTTAGCCGTTGCATTACCTCCTACAGTAATTGTAGGTAATTCAACATAACCTGATCCAGGATTTGTTATTTCTATATTAGATACTGAACCATTTTCTATATGAGCTACGGCTGTTGCTGTGACACCTGATGGAGGTGCTGATATATTTACAGCTGGTGGTACTGTATAATTACTGCCACCTGAGATTAGTTCAATATGAGATACTGATGTTGGTTGTAGTAGATATTTAGCAAGTGCGGTTACATTTGAAGATAAAGGTAAACCATTTTCATCTACAGATGTAGGATCATCAATTGTAATACCTGGTGGTTCTGAATAAGATTTATTTTCATTTGCAACTATACTTATCGATGCTACTTTACCAACATTTGGATTAGCTGCAACCGAACCAAAGGCTGATTGATAATTAGCACCTGCACCTGAAACAGTTACAGTTTCTATCTTACCTTCTGAATCAATTGTACATGTAACCGTTGCATTTGTAATTGTATTACCAGTTGTAGGAACACCATTTACAGTAATTGTTGGTGCTGAACTATATCCAAATCCTGGTTCATTAATAGTAGCACCTGTAACTTGTCCACCTGATACTGTAAGAGAAATAGAAGCTGATTTATGTATTTGAGCAAATGTAAATGGTAAAAATACAGAAGCAAACATTTCAACAAGTACTGGTAAATCTTCAATACCAATTACACCAGGTTGTTTACCTGGCATTGATGATAATGTAAACCTTGGATTTTCTGATGACCCTGAAGGATATTCTCTAAATCTTAAATTACCTAATGGTCTAAAATCTGTACCTGATGAATCTGTTCCACCAGAATAATTAGAAAGAAATGATGATTCTTTTTCATCATCACCTAATACATCTCTTGTCGCAAACAATTGAAGTAATATTTCTGCAAAGTATTTAAAACCAGCTGGATGAACTAGTCTCGCATATACATCATTCCATGAAGATAAATTTTGTCCTGTTCTAATAAGATAAGAAAACTTTTGATAAAAATCTGAATCATGTATTTTAATATCATCTGATAAGAAACCTTTATTATCTAAGTATCGACTTTGGCTAGTATCAAAATTACCTGATGATGGTATTAATGTTTTATCATAAGGATATTCAATCTCAACAGTATCATTAAATAATAATCTAAAGAATACTTCAATTGAATCTGCAGATCCTCTAATTTTATAATAATCAATAATTGTTTTATATAATGTTCTTTTATTAACCTGAATAGATCTAGGTATAACAGCCGCTATTTCTTTTTGAATTAACTCTAAGTAATTAGCGGCTGCGCTATCAATGTCCATTGCGTCTTCAATTGTATTGAGAGCAAAGGATGCACCGGGCCCAGCCCAATATTTAATTGGTGTTGTAAGTGTGGCAGTTTTAGTATTATGTGCAGCTAAGTCAGATACTGTAAATGTTTTACCGATCTCGGAAAGAGATGTAGCTAGAGATCCTGGTAAATTATTACCATTTGTAATCGCGACATTAGCATCATTCAATGTAATGTTTGTTGTATTACCTGCTGCATCAGTGAGTACTAAAGTTGAATTAGCTCCGTCTTCATCTGTAAAGAAATGATCGTTCTCATTTCTTGGATCAGATACTCTAAAGACAACTTTGTTATCTAATACTATTTCATTATAAACTTCTGTTTCTTGGTATATAAACTCTTCCAAGTTCATATAATCATAATAAGCATTTAGTAATGTTTCTAATGCAGAAGCATTAGCTAAAATTTCAGAAGGAACTAATTCTTTAGTTCTTAAGTTTTCCTTAGTTTTCTTTTTAGATGAAGCAACTGATTCTACATAACCAGGTGATATGTTATCTGAAGAGAAAAACTTATTAGTTATTTTACTTGCCATACTTATCTAAGCCTTGAGGTCGTTGAGTATTTAATTGTACCTGAAGAGCCTGATAATGAGATTGTATCTACAATAGGTGTTACTGTTACTCTGAGAGGATCAATAGAAATTAATTGATTTCTAAGAGGAGCTAAATCTAATGAATTAGGTGTTACCGTAATTCGAATAGATGCTGTTGTATCAGGTATAAAGTTATTTAAAGTTATAATACCTTTTTCATGATCGACGAGGCCGGCATTATTATTTACAGTAACATTGACACCATTGACAACTTTGTATATGATAGCTTTACGATTTGTAGATCCAGTAATTTCTGTATCACCAAAGAATACTGTTTCTCCATTCAGTAAAAAGCTTGTAGATGAAATTGTAAAATCAGTTGGAGCGCCAGTTCTAAAGAAGGGCTCAACAAATTTTAATTCAAAGTTATTTGCTGCGTTATTAGCTGGTGTTATATTCATAAACATGAAAGGACGAACTGTACTGTTTTGAATAGAAGGATCAGCGTTGTCAATTGCTCTTGTTAATTTTGAATGTCTAAAGACACCGTCGAATTTTTCAAGTTCATTAAAGTTATAATCTGATATTGTATCTCTGACGACAGATTGTAATTCCACATCTGAACGATCAGTCAGGTTAGGATTATATTTAAAATGAACGTCAAGTTCTAAGAAGGTAAAGGAAGGATCCACCATTGTCGGTGTAATCGATACGACGTTCTTACCTTTTAGAATAGTTCCAGTAATATTATCTTTTTCTGATTGTGTAAGGTTATCTCCGACCAGAGGCTTAATAGAAATAAACACTTTACCATAATCAGGTGGATCGTTATCTTCTCCACCCCAGCACGAAATGGACTTAATATTGGAGAAGGATTTTTGGATGATTGCTCTATAATCATCGGAGGTTACGGCTCTATTCTGAGAAGTAAAGGTTAGAGGAGCATTGAATCGAATAGACTCATTGGTCTCTTTCTCTGTACCACCAGTAGCGGCCGCGACTGTGGTTATCGTAACATTGGAAAATCCGCCGACATTGTCGACGATTGTAAATGTTTTCGCACCATTGGACTCTGATCCCTGAGTAAAGATATAATCCAGAGTTACGATATTATTATTTGTAGGTTTGTTACCTGTGACTCCGTCACCGAAGTATACTTCATAATATTCATTTGAATTCTCTTGTAAGTAATATACTTTTGAAGTAGCGTTTACATTGAGTAGAGATTCGAATTGTGTATAGTTATCGAAGGCAGAGGATTCTTCGTTAGCCTGAACCAGGACACGTAGTGTCGAAGTATCTGCATCATCGTCTGATAACTGAAACTTTTGATTTTCGATATCATTATCGACTCGATATTTAAGAGTTTTTCTTGTACCTTCGACTACGGTTACATTATTGAACGTAAAGGTTCGAGTATTAGGCGAGGTAGACTCATCTGTATTAAGAGATACCTGATGTTCATTAAGGACCACATATCGAAACTCTGTGCCGTCCACATTAGTACTGAGCTTGGTTCCGCGAGGTAATGTCAGAGTGGAAGGGACGGTACCGACTTCGTTCGTAACATTCACCACGATATTTACAGTAGCCCGAGGAGAGAGTACGGAACGAGGTATATAACCGAGGAGTTTCGCACGTGTGACGATATTCCCGCGAATCTGAGCGGAATCGAGGAAGGCTTCATTCAGAGAGAAGTGAGCGGTCATCGCATTATAATGTGTATTATAAGCGAGTACATCCAAGAGTGTAGAGAGGCCGGAGCCTTCGAAATCATAGTCATTAAATTCTGACTGTGTCTTAAGATAGTTTTTTAGATTCTTCTTTATCTGTTCGAAGTCTAATTCTGTTACGTTTAAATTCTGTGCCATGGTTTTACCTTATTCGTCTTAATACAATCTCGACTTCTTCCCTAGTATCGAACTCTTTAATAAGGAATTTAACGAGTATATTATAAGCATTCTCATCTGAGAGATCCTTAACCTGTATATCTAATATTTTAATTCTTTGTTCATGTTGTGTGAGTGTTCTTTCTATATTATCACGTATTGCCATTCGCGTAATTGCGTCAGCCGGTTCAAACAGAAGGGCACGTAAATTTGCACCTATACTATGATTAAAGGGACGCTCATAAAAGTTAGTTAACAATAAGTTCTTTACTGCGTTACGTATAGCATTATCATCTCTTAAGGGAGTAATATCCTTCCGTATAGGATGGAGTGTTAAAGAGAGATCAAGGTCGCTCCAGGATTTCCTACGAGAATCAACTGAGGCTTTCTGATATCCATTAGATATGCTTTTATCTGATTGTAATATAGTACTCATACTAGTATTTATAATAGCAAGGCTGATCGTTTAGTAATCTACCGACGAGGTTTCTGGAGCATTTTTCGCCAGAAAAATTTTTTTCTCGGTAACGTTTAGAACGAAAACTACGGATCTAAAAATGGTCGGGGATGCTAGACCCCCCACTACGATCTGAGGTTTTCTGTCTCATATAAAACGTGCCTTCTGCTGTTTACTTTTTCCTCCATATATGTTATAATATTAAGTACCACCTGTCGGTGCGCCTGTGTCGACATTTGCATCCTTATCTGTTGTAGTACCTCCAGTTTGACTGTGTTTGTGGCCTGTCAGAGTGACACTCTCCGAGGCTGAGTCACACTTCGCTTTGACCTCCCCTGTTACATCTAACTTACCTGTAATCTTTGTGTCTCCGTCCACTAGAATGACATCGTTCTGAGCGTTTATCTTTATAGTACCATCTGATTCTATTAGTATAGTACTACCAACCGCATGCTTGATGTGCACTCGTTCCTCGCCAGTGGTATTATCTAATTCAATTAAGTGTCCTGCCTTAGACTTATATACTTTGTTGGTCTCCGAGGACTCTGGTGGTATATCAATAACGCCATCTGTTTGTGTTGGTATACTACCTAATATAATAGCGTCCTGTGCAGAGTACCCGTCTCGAAAGAATCCTACAACCCAGGAGCCTACTTCTAGATGATGATTACCTCCTATACCCTTATAGGAAGCGTGTGCATTAGACATCATTACAGTGCTCCAGGGAAGGTCGCTCTCCTGCACTCTCTCATCATCGTAATAACCATAAGGGAAAACTTTAACACGATTCATGTTAAGAGGGTCTGAGATTGATCTAACCTCTCCTATGAACCATGTAAAAGGTGCTCCTACAAACTGATCTTCATGCTCTCTCACCTACGCTCCTCCTATTTGTATTTGGTCTAATGACTCTATATAACTATCTCGTTTGAGTGTAAGTATCTGAGTATACTCTGTATCGAATGAATGTCTTATTGAGTCCACTAAGTAGTCGCCACTAAGGAACTTATCAAGGGTAGACTCGTCGGATTCAGATACGTTGACCCCTTTGCGGACTGCCAAATGTACCTTTTTTCCACTTGCAATTTCTAGGTCTCCATTGATTTTGATATCCAATATGAAGGCGTTTAGATTCTCTCTATAGGCGTTAGCCATACAGATACTGTTATCTGCAGGTGTACTATAGTTAGAAATGTTGCCAAAAGCCTTAGAATTGAGTGATATATAATGGTTTTTAGCCTCTGTATAGGAATCGATTGACCTATCATTGAATGTTATATTACTAGAGAATGGTTGATTATTGTTTAGTTTACCTATTTTCTTACTAGAATATGTATATTTAGACTTCTGATATGTTTTGTTTGCAATATCTATTGTATGTAATGTGGACGAATATGCTCCTTTCTGTGCTGAAGAGTATTGAGATATATCCATTTTATCGGTCGAGAGGTGTATGACTCTCTTTTTTTGTTGTTCGTAATTATCGATTGACCCTATTACTGTATCTGAGAAGGGTGTATGGTTATATGTTTCGTATATATCGGCGTTTGCCATGTTTTCGTATGAATCTAATGTGACTCCATGGCAGAATGATTCATAGAAGTAGTAAGGTGTCTCATTGTCATAGGCTCTTCTAAGCAACCAGTGTATGAGTGCGAGTGGTCTCATGCGTGGATAGACTCCTTTGATGATATCTTTTGTATCTTTATTGATGAGAAACGGGTCGATTTGCAATTTGTCTTTGCAAAGCTTTTCTACTAAGACTCCTACACTACCTGAGAACGCCTCAGAGACTGTTTGTAATGAGTTCATATAGGCTTGTTTGCTTAATGCTGTGATGACATATGTCGAGTTGCCAGGACTCGTCTTTGCGTACATGCCAATCTTTGAGATATAGAGCTCTTTATCGATTGTATAGCGTTCTCCATTGATATCTCTACGTGCAATCCTTAGGTCTAACCTTTCGTTGCCTGACATTTTGAGCTTCTCGAGGTATGCGTTTGCATCGAGTATGTTGAATGTTGCGGCGACTGAGGCAGAATGTATACTCTCGTCTATGACAAACTTTGCTATGAGCTCACGAATGTCAAAGACTTGTCCATCATTACACGTAATCTTGCAAGAGACGAGCTCATATGATCCAGGTACGATTGCATCTGAACCATTGGCAAACTTAGTATTAACTCTAGCCATTGAGCATATCCTCGAACTCATCGGCAAATTGCCTTATATATCTAGGATCTACCACTTTGATTTTTGATCTTAGTTCATTCACTTCTTCGAGATATGCACGATTTGTCACAAAAGAAAGTTGCCCTGATTGTATTCCACCCTCGACAAAGACTGCATTTGTTTGCACTCTCTTCTCTACGTCGCCTGTTTCATAGTAATAATGAGGTGCATCGATGTATTTGAAGACCTGATATGTACCTACGTTATCATTCGATGTGCCTCCTTTGATTAATTCTGACGTATTAAGACCATCACCTATGAAGG
>TARA_B100000963_G_scaffold362044_1_pt1 | contig 26546 bp, 22 predicted proteins | sample TARA_B100000963 | Tara Oceans TARA_B100000963 (sample SAMEA2622097) | marine metagenome | biome: marine biome (ENVO:00000447); feature: surface water layer (ENVO:00002042); material: "saline water (ENVO:00002010), including plankton (ENVO:xxxxxxxx)" | depth 5 m | reverse complement strand
TGGTATCGCTGGCATTTATGTTAATGTGGCTGCCGATGTATTGTTGAGCAAAATATGTACAGAAAAGATCAACACGCCCTAATACTTTATCGGTATCCTGTTGTTTTAATCTAAGTATCAGATAGTTAGTAACAGCGAACCAGTTTATACCCGCAGCCAACTTTCTCCCGCACACAAACTGACAACATCCTGATAAGGTAACCTTATGATTAAAAAGACATTTGGCATGTAAAGTGCTTCTCCTCCAGACTTATTCGTGAAACGCGCTGTTAGCACTGCAGTTGCGCTAAGAGAGTGCAAATGGTCTTTTATTTCTCCCCAAAATTGAACTATCCCCGCAAGGCATGCGGCCTGTTAATTTCTGGCTTTCTATTCGCCACGGTCATGAGCCCTTATTCCACTGCCCGGACAGAACAACAACTGTTTACCCGCGATCTGGCGGCCGACATCATCGACGACCGATGCGAAACCTGCCATAACGACTACGAGTTTGCCGGAAACTGGTCTGTGGCTGATATTCATGTCAGCGACATCACCAAAGGCAAAAATCAAAAGCTGTGGGAAGGCATTCTTAAATCGGTTGCCATGGGCGATATGCCACCGGCCGATAAAAAACAGTTAACCGCACAGGAAAAAAGCGCTTTTCTGAACTGGCTGGAAGGCTCGCTGGATGATTACAGCGCTGCCAATCCTAACCCGGGCAGAGCTACACTAAGGCGCTTAAACCGCAACGAATACGCCCGTTCAGTGCAGGACCTGCTGGCGTTGAATGTGGATATTACCGGCTCCCTGCCCGGCGACGATTCCGGCTATGGTTTCGATAACAACGCGGATGTACTGGGCGTGTCTACCACACTGCTTGAACGCTATTTATATGTTGCTGGTAAGCTAAGTAAACTGGCTACCGGCACAGCCGGTGACGCTGCTGGTAAAGAAAGTTACATAGTGCCAAAAGACGGCCCGGTGAAAAACAGCGGCGTGCCTTCGTTTGATCTGCGCATGAGTGATGCGCTGCCGCTGGACTCCAGAGGCGGCGGCAGCTTTGAATTTTATGCACCGGTTAGCGGTGTTTATGAAATTGCCGGCTATTTAAATGCCAATACCAACAATGAAGTCGACCGGCTTGATATTCATCGTTACAGTCACACACTAACGCTTAGCGCAGGCAGCCACCAGATTGGCATGAGCTTTCGAAAAGAGTTGGCGCTCAGCGAACATGTGCCCACTGTCCGCAAAGGCACAGACCACGTGGTCCTACCCGACAGAGAGCCAGAAATGCTGGACCTCGATTTTATTGTCGATGGTGCACGCCGCCATTCAACTCAGGTACCTTCTTATCATCTGTCGGCGCGCTTTTCTCAGGCCGCTTTTTTACGCGATGTGCTGGAGATAGAGGTTATCGGGCCGCTAAATTCAGACCAAACTAATGCCTCATGGCAAACTGCCAGCACCCGCAAAATTTTCAGTTGCCTGCCTGAGGCCGAAGCCACCGCTGAGTCAGAGCTTAATTGTGCCCGGCAAATTATCAGCCGGTTAACCAACGAGGCCTATCGCCGCCCGGTTAACAACAGCGATATACAGCCCTTACTGGCCATTTTTGAACGCGCCCGCAAAGATGTAGGCTTTCGCGCCAGCATCGCCACCACATTGCAGGCATTGCTGGTATCACCTCAGTTTTTATACCTGCAGGAAATTCCCCCTGCCGACGTTGAACCTGGCAGCATTTACCGCATAAGTGATACAGAATTTGCTGCCCGGCTGGCGTTGTTTTTATGGAGCAGCCTGCCGGATGAGGAACTTACCACACTGGCCAGTGCGGGTACGTTAAGAGAGCCGCAGGTGCTTAAGCTGCAACTCAAACGCATGCTGGCATCAGACAAAGCCAGCGCGCTCACCGATAACTTTGCCGGACAATGGTTGTATTTACGTAATCTTCCCTACCATTTCCCGGATGTGTTTGAATTTCCGGAGTTTACTATCCCGCTCAGGCACTCTATTCAGCGTGAAACTGAACTGTTCTTTACCCGCATCCTGAAAGACGATTTACCCATCTTCGACTTTTTAAATGCCGATTACAGCTACCTTAATGAACCGTTAGCAAAACATTATGGTATCGACGGCGTGAAAGGCTATGCCTTACGTAAAGTCAGTTTAAGTGAGCAATCCCATCGCGGTGGATTGCTCGGCCAGGCGAGTATCTTAACCCTGACCTCCAATCCCAATCATACTTCGCCGGTCAAACGTGGAAAGTGGATCCTGGATAACCTGCTTGCAGCCAGCCCTCCGCCTCCACCGCCAGACGTCCCCGCACTGGTTGCCGAACACGACGGTATGGCGCTGTCGGCCAGGGAACAACTCAAACGGCACCGGGCCGATCCGGTATGCGCCGCTTGTCATGTGCGCATGGATCCGCTCGGTCTGGCACTTGAGCAATATGATGCCGTAGGCGCATTTCGTACCCGCTATGCCGACCAGGCCATTGATGCCAGCGCCACCATGCCCGATGGCACTCAATTTGAGGGCCTGAGTGGCCTTCACGATGTGCTGTGGGACCGCCGTGAGCGCTTTACCCAGGCCTTTATCGACCGCCTGCTGACTTACGCACTGGGCCGCGGATTAGAAGCCTACGATCAGCCTGTTATCCGTTCCATCGCCAGACAAGCCAGTAACGATAGCTACCGCACTCACAGCATTATTGAAGCGGTTGTTACCAGTACGCCATTTAACTTTAAAAAAGCACCAGAGGCCGCTAATGAACCACAACAATTCGCTAAAGCGCCGTAATTCTGTGTTATCCCGTCGCACCTTTTTAAAAGGCCTGGGCGTTAGCATGGCGTTGCCGGCAATGGAATCATTGGTGCCTGCTGCCACGGCCAAATCCCTGGAGCAACGCCCCAAACGGATGACCGTTTTTTACTCGCCTAACGGCGTAAGAATGCAGCGTTACACACCGGCAACCACCGGCAAAAATTACGCGATGACGCCCATTTTAAAGCCCCTTGAAAAAGTGCGGGATAAGTTTTCGGTTATCTCAGGTCTGGCTCATTATCAGGCCAGTGCTTTTGGTGCTCCGCCGGCCGGCCACGGCCGTAGCTGCCCGGCTTTTTTAACCGGGGTACATGCCAAGGCTACCGAAGGTGCGGATATTCAATGCGGTATTTCTGCCGATCAGGTAGCCGCCAGTTACTTTGCCAAAGACACCCAACTCGCCTCCCTTGAATTAGGTATTGAGCCACCCAGCTTAATGGGCAGTTGTGATATCAATTACAGCTGTACGTATACCAACACTATTTCCTGGAAGAGTCCTACGCTGGCGTTACCCGCCATGGTCGCCCCCAGCGATGTGTTTGAGCACTTGTTTGGCGACGGCAATCAAATCGACGAGCAAACCCGCCAGATGCGACTGGCCCATAAGAGCAGTATTCTCGACTTTATTAACGATGAAGCCAAGCGGGTTAATAAACGGTTAGGCGTTAACGATCGGCATAAAATGGCCCAGTATCTGGAGTCCGTTCGCGATGTAGAACAGCGCATTGCCAAAGCCCGGGAAACAGCTATAGAAATGGATCTGGAAGGCTTTACCGTTCCGGCTAACATCCCTGTGGATTACGAAGAACACGTTAAGATCATGCTCGACCTGCAGATGCTCGCACTGCAAACGGATATGACCCGGGTAAGTACCTTTATGCTTGGCCGGGAACTGAGTAATCACGCCTATAACAATCTGGGTATTCCAGACGGTCATCATGCGCTCAGCCACCACGCGAATATTCCGGATAAAATCGATAAGCTGGTAAAAATTAACGCCTATCACATGCAGCTGTTTGCCGATTATCTGGAGAAAATGGCCAGCATCCCGGACGGAGAATCCAACCTGCTCGACAATACTTTTGTGGTCCGAGGCGCCTGTATAGGTGAGTCGAATGAACACGATCATATGGATTTACCCATCATACTCGCCGGTGGCGGTCTGGAAGGAAACCGGCATATCGCCGCCAAGAAGCACACGCCAATGTGCAATTTGCTACTTTCGGTATTGCAACAAATGAACGTGCCTGTGGAAAACTTTGGCGACAGTACCGGCCCGCTGGACGGTTTGATTGCCTGAGGAGTAAGCAATGAATTTGATCACTAATATCCCGGTTAAGGCGCTCGTGGTAGCGCTTGGCATTGCCGCGTTATCGGCCTGTCAATCTGAGTCTCAACTCACTAATGTAAAACCTGCGCTATCAAGCCAGCAACACGATAACCTGCTCATGGAGGCTAAACAGGCCATTCTGGCTTCTGATAGAAGCCGACTCGCAGAACTTAGCAGCCAGATTGATGTAAATCGCCCGTTGCCCGATAACGCCAGTTTGCTGGCCTGGGCAGTGGAGACTCAGGATCCAAAACTGGTTAGTCTGTTACTGGAAAACGGCGCTGATGCTAATCCCACCGACGGTAACCGTTTTACCCCAATCATTCAGGCCTGCCGCTACGGCAATTCTGAGATCATCAACGCTTTACTGGCAGCCGGGGCAAATCCCGGTGATGCGGTGGAAGATGGCACCACTGCATTCCATCTGTGCGCGGGTTCTGCTAACCGCAGGATTCTGGAAAAAATGGCCAGCCTGGGCGCAGATATCCACGCCAGCAATGAACATGGCCAAACCCCGCTGATGTTTGCGGCAGCAGAGGGAAACACCCACAACTTGCAATACCTGGTGAATGCCGGCGCCAACATCAATACACAAACCATTGAGGGTTTCAGCCCCCTCTTTTTTGCTATTAAAAGCCAGGATGTAACAACAGCTCAAATGGCCATCTCGCTGGGGGCCGATATATTTGCTGCCGCCAAAGATGGCACCACAGCCACCCAACTTGCGGTGTATGCAAAAAACTATGCATTTTTAACCTGGTATATGGGTGAGCTACCGGCGTTGATGGATGAGCAAGGCATTGATAACGTTGTTTCCGCTTTCGACCGGGATGGTTATCAACTGCTCCACGCTGCCGTTAAAGCCAATCAGCCAGAGTTAGTTGCTAAGCTGCTGGCACTTGGTGCTAATCCCAATCAGCGTAGTGAGCCGTCAACCCTAACGTGGCGATACGAGGCCAACTTCAAAACCGAAAACTATATTCCACCACAGCTGACGCCCATGGAAATTGCCGAGCAAAATAATCTCACCCGCATTGTAGAAATATTGCAACAGAACACTCTGTCTCTGACGGTACTTAATATCGGGTAAATTAAAGTTGCCATACCGGCCGGCTTTTCGCCACCACCGGCGTATATTAACCGGCTATTTATTTTTGAGGCGACTGTCCGAGTGCCACTGCAACAGGGGGACACTGGTTTTGTTTAACTACATTAAATAGCAGCATAAAGGGGCGTTATAATTGACGACATTAAACTCAGGTAATTTAAAATTTACGATTAACGCAGAACAAGAGCACGTAACCAAGAGAGTGGTTTTAAAGATGTAAGCCGATGCTTTATTACTTCACCTGTCAGAATCATTCCCGCCTGAGGAATCAGCTCCGGTTTTCAGATAACATCATTCGCTGGCTGCTATTTTTGGCCATCGTGCTGGGCACAATTATGGCGGGCACCGGCTTAGTATCCTGGGCCGTTAAGGACGGCAAACAGCAGTCAGGTCGACTTGGATTTGCACTAAACCGCGGCCTGAATATTGGCAGCATCGCCAGAATTGGGAGGGCTTCCGGTGCCTATGCCTGGGTATCCTCGAGCCAACACATCTTGCTGATCGCTCGTTGTGGGAAATCTGGACCTTTTTTACCATCCGGGCTGTTGGTAATGTTGCTGGGTTTATTTGGCGCAATCACAAAGGCTGGCTGGTTCAGCTAGTCGCCGGCGCTTTACGGTTTAAACAAGTTTGAGAGCACCATAACCTTGATGACCGCTGTTATGCACTCTTAATATTCCTGTCACATCATCCTGGCGTAGTTTTTCTGCCCGCCAGTTACCCACAAGATCCCCTCTATGGGCTTGTAGATCTTAAACACACTGCCAACAGGTTCCATATAACACTACGATTCAACGGTCAGCGACAAAATTCAACACTCTTGAATTCTCGTGTAATAATTTAACGTACTGAAAAAGTACAGTTTTTACAAAAGCGCGATGCTTTGCCAACCTTTAAGTGATACCGTAAATATCGATAACAAGTAACCGTCACAACAACAAAGCGGAAGCTCATCACAGCCACTATGAATAACCTGTCAAAACAGCTTGAACACCAATTCGGATTTTCTCACTTCCGCGAGGGCCAGCAACAAGCGATAAATCAATTGCTTAATGGCCACTCAACACTGGCGGTATTCCCAACCGGCTCCGGCAAGTCACTGTGCTATCAGTTTACGGCGACCATGCTACCTCATCTCAGCCTGGTAATTTCACCGTTAATTGCACTGATGCACGACCAATTGGCCTTTCTGCGCAAAAAAGGAATCCCTGCAGCCTGCTTAGACTCGAGCCAGAATAAAGAGGAAGCACAACAGGTGATCCAACAGGTTCGAGAGGGTGAATTGAAGATCTTAATGATTTCGGTTGAACGGTTTAAAAACGAACGATTCCGGCGCTTCATTGAAACGGTGCCAATATCAATGTTGGTGGTCGACGAGGCACATTGTATCTCGGAATGGGGGCACAATTTCCGACCTGATTATCTAAAGCTCCCGCATTATCAAAAACAACTGAAAATTCCCTTGGTATTGCTACTTACCGCAACCGCCATGCGACGGGTACAAAAAGACATGGCACAGAAGTTTAGCATTGCCTACCCGCATATTGTACAAACCGGTTTTTACCGATCCAACCTGGATTTGGATATCGTGCTGCCCAGCGGCGGCAACAAACAGCAGTCGCTACTTACAGCATTAGAACGAACCGAAGGTGGCGGCATTGTCTATGTGACTCAACAGAAAACGGCAGATGACATAGCCACCTTTCTGACTCAGCGAGGTTATAATGCCCGCGCCTACCATGCCGGGCTGAGTAGTGACCTTCGCAGTACCATTCAAACACGCTTTATGAATGGTGAAACCGCCATCATTGTTGCCACTATTGCGTTTGGAATGGGTATTGATAAACCGGATATTCGTTTTGTTATCCACTATGACTTACCAAAATCCATCGAAAACTACAGCCAGGAAATAGGTCGCGCAGGCAGAGATGGCTTACCCAGCCGCTGTATTTTACTGGCTGGTCTGGATGGCTTAAATGTACTGGAAAATTTTGTACTTGGCGATACGCCTGAACCGCATGCCATTCAGGCATTGTTGCATAACATTGCCACCACCACCCACAACAACCAGTGGGAAACACAGACTTACGGGCTATCACAGGCAACCAATATACGCGCCTTGCCGCTTAAAACCCTGCTGGTTCAACTCGAGTTACACGGCGCTATTCAGGCAAAACACAGTTATTACGCGGACATCAAACTTAAATGGCAATCCTCCCCTGAGCATATCTGCCAGGCGTTGCCGAATGAACAGCAGGCTCTGTTTCACGCTCTTGTCCGGTGCACTCAGTTCAAAAAAGTGTGGGGGGAACCTGATTTTACGCAACTTAACCAGCAGGGCTTCAATAGAGACACGGTGATGAGGCTGCTTAATCAACTCGCCGATGCCAACCAGCTTGTTGTGGAAACTAAAAAGCTAACCGACGTCTACCGCGTTGAGCCAGATAAGTTAACGACTGAGTTGGCCACGCAACTCCAACATTATTGCGAAACCAACGAACAATCGGAATTAGCGCGAATCGCTACCATGTTACGGTTTTTTAGTTTAAATCGTTGCCTTAACTATAATCTAGCGCTCTATTTTGGCGACAAGAATGCGCCAGAGCACTGCGGGCATTGCTCGGTGTGTCGCGGCCAGGTGCTGCGGCTCCCAAAAAGTGAAGATAGCATCAATCCCTCGTTACTCACTGAAGACTTACGGGAGAGCCAATTCTGGCTGTCTCAGCAATCACCGGATTTTCCCGTAACGGCTGCACTGCTCGCACGTTTCGCGGCGGGATTAAACCAGCCAATATTTACCAGATTAAAAGCCCGTAAACACGCGCAGTTTGGTAAACATGAAAATGTGCCTTACAGCACATTACTCGCCTGCGCACAAAATGTGCTGACTAATCCGTCACATTGAATAAGAGCGTCGTTTCCGTAATAATCTTTTTTGCCTGAAAGCTCAGCACTGCGCAACAAACAATTCGTAAATGAACAGATAGTTGAAAGACCAACTGTCAAAACCAATAACAGGTAACGGTGGGGATTCCACGACAATTGAGGTCTCTCTATGCGACAGCTTAGTAAAGCTGGAGTAGATCCACACGCACGAGGGCACGCACTGAAAGCCATTCTTTTATGATCTACATAGAAGACAATTTGTAGTAGACACGGGTTCCAGCAGTCAAGATGAGATGCTAGTCAAAAATTAACTTTTTATAGGTAAAAACTGCTACTGGATATTGGTGCGGAAATAGCGAGGGTTTGGTACGCAGCTTTTTATATACACTGCTAAGTCTTGCTAATGCATTGTTTTTTTAAATAATAAAATGGTGCGTCTACCCTGATTCGAACAGGGGACCTCTACCATGTCAAGGTAGCGCTCTAACCAACTGAGCTATAGACGCAAATCTGAACGTCGGTGAATACCGAGTGGCGCGTATAATAGCGATGCCCCCGCCACTGTGCAAGCAGAAATTGCGAGAATTGCTTTAATTGCCTGTAGTTTAACCAATCACAAACTAACTTGCCCGGCACAGGAATGGCAGTGGCTGAATAACATCCATTATACTGCCCTTGCGATAGATATCCGCAAAACATTCCCCTAAGCGATCAGATTCACTGATTACCGTTTGCCAGTACTTAATACGGGTGCTGGCGTCGAATTTTTCGAAGTCTTTTCGGTCAGGGATTTTGCCGTAAGGTAAGGAGGCAACAAACTCATCCGATGGCACCAGCATCACCACATTGTCAAAGCTACTGGCATGGGGAATTCGTCGTTTAAGAGCTTTGTCGAACCAACCAGGAATGGCCCGCGGATAAAAATGCGGATACAGCACCAGGCCATCCTGAGGACCGAATGATAAATCAAAGTGATAATCTATGAGCCCACCGTCGCGATACATTCCCTCTGGTGCTGCCACCATGCGCTCTACCCCGTCAATCACCAGCGGAATTGAGCCGGAGGCTAACAAGGCATCTTTAACGTTATTAAAACCCAGCTCGATATATTCGGTGTTTAACTGATAGGGATCGTTAATTTGCAACTCGCTGTCCGGAGCAGAAAAGACGCTGCGGGTATATAGCTTCTTGAGTAAACGGCGGTTCATGGTGTTCGCTGCCGCACTTACCCCAAGGCCCAACATCTGGCGATACCGGCCGTAATGCTGCATTAAGCCGTGGCAGCGAGCGGCAATCACGTGCAGCTTGAATCGTCTGTTGGTAAGTACCTCCATTACACCATTACGCCCCATCACATAATCGATCAGCTCGCGGGCTTTATGGGTGATTTCTCCAGGGCCTGGTTTGGGGGAATATACGGTTTGAGAATAGTTTTCGGCCAGCCGGTTAATGGCGGCAACCGGATCGCGCTGAACGAAACAAGCCGAACGAAAAGCGCCGGCAGAGGAACCAATAACATTAACCGGTTGTGAAGACTCCGCAAAAAACGCCGGAAACAGGATCCGGTCGATCCCGGCCAGCACAAACCACTTGGGCCCGCCAGAGGCACCCAGCACATGAGAGAATAAAGCAGGCGTCAGCCCGTGTTCACGAATACGTGCCAGTGCAGCTGGCCCGGCATAAATGGAGAGCGGCATTCCCAAAACGGTATGTACCTTTACGGTTAAATTATGATTTTATTGCTTAATCCTACCCTAATGGCCTAATCAGGTAAATTGCCCCGAGGTACAGGTTTTAATCATCATAAAAAGTTGTGAAAAAGTCTGGATTCCTACTCTGATTTATGCCCATCAACATACTGAACACATATTATACAGTCAGATAAAATCATTAATTTCATAAACTTACAAGTTACCACATAACTACTCAACAAAGTTATCCACAGATATAGTGGATAACCTTTGCCTGGCCAAATAACACTTGGGTTCGGATTTTGGTTAAGGTATAAATGATGTGGAATTTAGTTACCCGGCCTTATATGACCTTCTCCATTGCCAAACCGCTCAGTTACTCAGCACCTGCTTCCGGCGAAGCGGTAATGCGGCTTAATGCGCCTGCTACCGGCGAGGTGTTGCGACTGGATGAATTACCTCATCCGCTCCTTCAGGCTGGTCTGTTGGGCACTGGCGCTGCCATTAACATGACTACAGGTGAAATAAGTGCGCCAATTAGCGCAGTGGTTCAGAGTATTAATATTGCCAAAGCGCAATTAGTACTGGTGCACGCCAAAGGCCTTAAGCTTCAATTACAAGTTGGCCAGCCTGGTGAGATTAGTTACGGCGAGAGACTTAAATGGCTGGTTAAAAAAGGCCAGCGCTGTGAGGCCGGAACGCCTTTGCTACAAAGCGATCCATTGTGGATAAAACAGCAGGACGCACTTCCGGTGTGCGTCCTGACTTTATTAAATGCTGGCAGGCTCGGTGCTATCGTTTTAACTTCCGATCCGAAGATCAGAATCAATGACGAAAACTTTCTGGCCCTTTACGCCTGATCCATCACCATTCATTTATTCAGCGTGTGTGTCAGGGTAATCTCAGCGTTCAGCACTTTGGAGATCGGGCAGTTCTCTTTTGCACCGCCAGCAATTTCCTTAAACTGTTCCTCTTCAATACCATTAACCGTTGCGTCGAGTACCAGTTCTGATTTTACCACGCTAAAGCCATCACCCTCTTTTTCCAGTGTGACGTGGGCTTCTACTGATAGTTCGCCATCTTCGAAACCTGCGTCAGCTAATGCAAATGATAAGGCCATAGCAAAACAGCTGGCGTGAGCACTGCCCAGCAGCTCTTCCGGGTTGGTACCCGGCTCGTCTTCGAAGCGGGTATTAAAACCATAGGGCTGATTTTTCAGTGCACCGCTCTGGGTACTGACTTTGCCCTTACCTTGTTTGCCCAGTGGCTGATAGTGTGCGGATGCAGTTTTTACAATACTCATCGATGACCTCCGATAGTCTGTTTTGAAGCCGGCGCTGAATCGGCCGACAAAAAATGAAGTACAGTCAATGAAGCATGTGCCATGCCGGTATGAGCAAATGCCCTGCAAGCCTTTACTGGCAGGCAATGAGGTTATCTTTGCAGTATCAAATAGTTAAACTCCGGTAGCGGTCTGTGTCATAATTACTGGCATTGCACAAAATTTTCATACTGGCAGTGCCTTCTTCGCTCAGCCGATTTTACAGCTTGAGATGGTCAGGATAGACTTGCCAGCATTTATCAATTCAACGAGGCAACAGCATGACGGTAGTGATGTACGGTATTCCCAACTGCGATACCATCAAAAAAGCAAAAAACTGGTTAACTCAGCACGATATCTCTTTCACATTTCACGACTATCGCAAACAAGGTGTGCCCCAGGAAGTGCTGTCTGAAGCGCTTAACGAACTGGGCTGGGAAAACGTGCTGAATAAACGTGGCACCACATACCGCCAGCTCTCTGACGAACAAAAAGCTAACCTTTCGGCATCCACCGCGCAGGAACTGCTGAAAGAAAACCCGGCGATGATTAAGCGCCCTTTACTGGTTACCGATAATGCCATGCACCTGGGCTTTAAGCCGGCTCAGTACGAGGAGATCTTTAACTAATGACCGACGTACTCGAGTTAACCAAAGAGCTGATTAATCGCCGTTCAGTCACTCCTGAAGATGCCGGTTGTCAGGACTTTATGAAAGCCTGGCTGGCCGAGTCGGGCTTTGAAAATGAAACCATGGTGTTTGAGGATACCACCAACCTGTGGTCCCGCCGTGGCAATGATGGCCCGGTGTTTTGCTTTGCCGGTCATACCGATGTGGTACCCAGTGGCCCGGAAGATGCCTGGCAAACGCCGCCGTTTGTCGCTACCGAGAAAGACGGCAACCTGCATGGCCGTGGCGCAGCCGATATGAAAGGCTCTTTGGCCGCAATGCTCGCAGCTACCCGCCAATTTGTGGCGGATTACCCGGATCACCATGGCAGCATCGCCTACCTTATCACCAGTGATGAGGAAGGTCCGTTTATTAATGGTACAACCCGGGTTATCGATACGCTGGAAGCCCGTAACGAAAAAATCACCTGGTGCGTAGTGGGCGAACCCTCCAGTACCGATATTGTTGGCGATGTGGTGAAAAATGGTCGGCGTGGCTCACTGACCGGCGATTTGGTGGTAAAAGGCATTCAGGGGCACGTGGCCTACCCGCATCTGGCGCGTAACCCGGTACATCAGGCTGCCCCAGCTCTGGACGAGCTGGCACAAGCCCATTGGGATAACGGTAACGACTTTTTCCCGCCTACCAGCTTTCAGATCTCCAATATTCACGGCGGCACCGGTGCCGGTAATGTAATTCCTGGCGAACTGCATGTGTGTTTTAACTTCCGTTTTTCAACCGAAGTTACCGACAAGCAGCTTATCGCTCAGGTAGAAGACATCCTCGACAAACATGGTCTGGAATACGAAATAAAGTGGACCTTTAACGGTCAGCCTTTTTTAACCGACCATGGCGAGTTGTTAACCGCCACGCAAAAAGCCATTGCCAGTGAAATGGATTTTGAGACGGTTTTATCTACCGCTGGCGGTACTTCAGATGGGCGGTTTATTGCGCCTACCGGTGCTCAGGTGGTTGAATTAGGGCCGGTGAATGCCACCATCCATAAAATTGATGAGCACGTGCGGATTAAAGACCTGTATCATCTGGAGCGTATTTACTATCGCCTGCTGGAAAACCTGCTGACATGAACCTTGAAAAAGCCTGGCTGGGCCGCGATGACAGCGCCCTGATTAACGTAGGTGAACAACATCGGCTACTGCCAGCAGTGGCCGAAGCGTTTAACGCCATGCAACAGCATGCCCGCGAGGCCGGTCAGGATATGCAAATCGTTAGCAGCTATCGTAACTTTGACCGCCAGTTGTCTATCTGGAATCGTAAATGGCGGGGTGAATTGCCGCTGTATAACCATCAGGGCGAGCAACTCGATGCCGCTTCCTTATCAGACCAGGAAAAAGTGTACGCAATACTAGTCTGGTCGGCCCTGCCCGGTGGCAGTCGTCACCACTGGGGCACCGATCTGGATGTTTACGATAAAGCCACCGTAGACGCCTGTGGCGGCCAGTTTGATCTGGTTGATGCAGAATACCGCCCGGGTGGCCCATGCTATGCGCTGGCTCAGTGGATGGAGAAGCATCTGGCAGACTTTGGCTTTAGTCGGCCGTTTTTGCAGGATAACGGCGGCGTTGCCACCGAGTTATGGCACCTTACTCACAGCAGCAGCGCGGCAGAGTTCGAAGCCCGGCGCAATCAGCAGGCACTTTATGAATGCTTAAGCAACGCGCCCATGGAAGGTAAGTCCGCGGTACTGGCGATGCTTGACGAATTATTCAACCGTTTTGTATTAAACCAGGGAGTGCAGCAGCGATGAGCATGTGGGTAGTTATTGGCATTATTGTCGGCGTACTGGGCATCATCATAAGCAATATTATGTTGCTGAAATACAGCGCCAAATTCAAAATGCCAAAAGCCTATACGCCACCTGAAGTGCCCGGGAAAAAACAGGCAGAAGCAGAAAGTGGTGAGGAGTCGGAGCAAAAGCGCTCCGACCAGGACTAACTCCGGTTACGCAACCGTTACTGCAGTACCACTGATGCTTACCATCAGCATGCTGTTTTTGTCACCCAGCACTTCGTAATCCAAATCGATGCCTACTACTGCATTAGCTCCCATGCCGAGAGCTTCCTGCTCGAGCTCACGAAAAGCAATTTGCCGCGCTTTGGTTAGTTCATCTTCATAAGAGCCCGAGCGTCCGCCGACAATGTCGCGGATAGAAGCAAACAGATCCTTAAAAATATTGGCGCCCATAATGGCTTCGCCAATCACAATACCGTGATAGCTTTTAATCTCTTTACCTTCAATGGTTGGTGTTGTCGTTAGTATCATGCTGATCCCTTAAATAGTACTTGTTGTAATTGCGCGACCTGACGGGCCGCCTCCGCATCGGAATATCTTACCGCGGGTAATTTGCCCCACACAGGTGCCGGCCAGCTTGGGTCGTCATGAAAGCGCACTACATGATGAATATGTAGCTGAGCCACCACATTACCTAACGCGCCGATATTCATTTTGTGGCCGGCGTAATGCTTCATCATTGCTATCGCCACTGCACGACTCTCGGCACAAAACTGCAGGTAATCCTGTTCATCCAGATCGGCGAGCTCCACCAGTTGTGGACGCCGGGGCACCAGAATAAGCCAGGGGTACTGGCTGTCATTCATTAATAATACGCGGCATAAAGGTAAATCCCCTACCACCAGCGTGTCGGCATCAAGTACCGGATCCAGTTCAAACATCAAGTTTCTCCACTGTGGTTGGCACCACGGTTAACAGTGCCCGCTGACCCATAGCAACCTTTGCATTAGGGAATACTATCGCCTCACCTTCGTGTTCTGCCACGTATTCGCAACCAGGTTCAGAGGCTAACACCTCGCCTTGCTTAAAATCGGTAAAATTGGGGGTATCGTCATCGAAATGCAGCTTAAAGTCGGCATGATTACGGTTAATTACCTGATTAACCCGGTAAATAAGTAAGCTGTCCAGGTTAGCCTCAGGGGCATAATCGGTTTCGCTGAGTAAGGCAATCAAAGACGCCCGGGCCGCCGCAAAACGCGCCATGTCGTTTTCGCCAAATGGCCTCACTTTACCCAGCTCTACGGTAAACCCGCGGGCTTTACAGGTAGCGGTAGAGAAATAACTGAAAGTCGTGGTGGGGGCTGAGGACAGCAGGAACGTATTAACCCCACAGGCCGCCAGAAAACCAAACTGTTTAGCGCTGTGTTCACGCCCGTCATCAAGGTAAGGCATGACCACAAATTTTTCGTTCTTGGAGTCACGAATAGCGGTATGCAAATCATAGTGAAGTTTTTCATCGCCCTCACCTGCCTTGCTGAAAAAGCCGATAACCGATTCTTCGAGTAACTTTGCCCGCTGACACTCTGCATTATTGCCCTGTTGCCAGGCGCCACTAAACAGCCGGTTCATGTTTTCTTCAACAAAGCGTTTACCAATGTTCATGGCTGGCAGGTTGCCAAAGATCAGCAACAGACGATGTTTAAGCTGCAAATCGCCGGTTAACACTGCATCCAGAATATCAGAGCAAATTTCGATGGGGGCGGTTTCATTGCCGTGCACACCGCAGGAAAGCGCAATGTGCTTATTACCAGGATTAGCAGGTTCGATAACAATAATGCCAGGTGCCGTGACTACCACTTTGTCACCTGAGGGCAACGCCCACTGCCGGGTTTGCACAAAGGTGTCGGGCTGAAAACGGGAAAGGTGCAGAAACTGGCCATTCGCCAGATCGGAAAGTTCCATATTGTGTCTGTGTTAAGTCCTGAAAATAACGTAGCGTTAGTTTAGCGCGATAGCCATAAGGATAACAGCAACACAAAAAGTTGTTACAAAAGCAGTGTCAAGCTGGCGTTTCAGCGTTGACTGGCAGCAACCACTTTACGCCGGGACGGCGAATCGCCAACAATAATATCACTATGCGCCAGCCGCACAAATTCATGACTAGGGATTGCCTTGGAAAACAGGTAGCCCTGCCCCGTTTTGATGCCTATTTCTCTGAGTACATGCAATTGTTCGATGGTTTCCACCCCTTCGGCAATTACCTCGCAGTGTTTGGCATTGCCAATCACCCGGGCCGCTTCAATGATGGCCTTATTCACCGGATTGTCGCTAAGTTCCATCACAAAGGTTTTATCAATTTTGAGCGCATCGAGCGTAATTTCACGAATATAGGCCAGGTTGGAATAACCTTTACCAAAATCGTCCACGGCGATCTTAATGCCCAATTGATGAAGCTCGGCTAACTGCTTTTTCACCATCAGTGAATTAGACACCGCAATGTCTTCGGTAAGCTCCAGTTCAAGACGTGACAGATGAATACTGTATTTGTGACTTAAGGATTTGAGATTGGCAATCAGGCGGGTATCGTATAACTGGGTCGGAGAAATATTCACTGATAAGGTAATATCAAGTCCTTGTAGGTCAAAATCCACTAGGCCCTTTAACGCCGTTTCTAACGTCCAGTACCCCAGCTCGTTCATCATGTTGTACGACTCGGCCGCCTCGATGAGCGGCCCGGGAAACAGCAAACCGTCTGTCGGGTGGTTCCAGCGCAGCAGGCACTCTGCCCCAACGATTTCCAGCGTTTGCAAATTAACCTTAGGCTGAAAGTACAGCTCCAGCTCATTTCTGGCCAGCGCTCGCTGTAAGTCAGCTTTTAACGCCAGGCTGCGGCCAGTCTCAGCCTTATCCATCATGCCCAGCAGGTAAAAGTTCTCGTATTTGTTTTCTTTGGCCTGCTTAAGCGCGGTTTCAGCCCGCGAAACAAACAAAGTAAGATCGAATTCGCCCTGGGATTTAGACACCACACCAACATTAAAGTCGGCAATGAACGCATGGCCGTCGTAATACATGGGCGATTTGAAGTGCTCAACCAAAAATTCAAATTGTTGCTGCAGCACCACCGGTGAGTGCACACCGGGCAACACCACACCAAATACATCACCACTAATGCGGCCAAACTCAAAATCGTGGTTAAACAGTCCCTGCAAACGGTTAGCAATTTCCAACAGGAATTGATCGCCTACCTCTATACCAAAGCTGGTCGTCACGTCGGAGAAGCGCACCACATCGATCAGCATCAGCGACAGCTGATTGTGACGGTCCCCACATTGCGCTATTTTATCGATAAACGCATATCGATTGGGGATGGTTGCCAGCGATAAATGTGAGCGAAGCATGCAGTGATAAAATCCTAAAACAAAATAACGCAAGTTATTGATAATAAACTATAGAAACATTGAACACTGCGACATGCAAGCGCAATCACGTATTCTTCGCAATACCTTAGTATTATTTACAAATTCGTTTATTCAGGCAATAAAAAAGCCCCGTAAAGGGGCTTTAGAATAACGAACAGTTAGCCTTTTTGTACCGGACAAGCATTTAGCTTCCAGATGCGTTCAACGTAATCTCTGATTGAACGGTCGGAAGTAAATTTACCCATTTTGGCGGTATTGATAATCGCCATCTTAGCCCAGCGTTCCTTGTCGCGATAGGCTTTATCCACTTCTTCCTGCGCTTTGGAATAAGCTTCGTAGTCGGCCAGTACCAGGTATTGGTCGCCATGATCCAGCAGGCTTTGCTTTATTGACGCCAGCGCACCGGGTTTACCCGGCGTGAAGTAATCGGTTTCCAGCCAGTCCAGCACCGCTTTAATTTCCGGGTTTTTGTAGTAGTAATCGTACGGCTTGTAACCAGACGCTTTAAGCTCGTTGACTTCATCTACGGTTAAACCAAAAATAAAGATATTGTCATCGCCTACTTCCTCGGCAATTTCAATATTGGCACCGTCCAGGGTCCCGATGGTTACTGCACCATTTAAGGCCAGTTTCATGTTACCGGTACCCGAGGCTTCCTTACCAGCGGTACTGATTTGCTCTGACACATCGGCCGCAGGGATCATCTTCTCGGCCAGCGACACCCGATAGTTAGGTAAAAACGCCACTTTGAGCTTTTGATTCACCCGTGCATCGTTGTTGATCTTATCGGCCACTTTATTGATGGCATAGATAATGTCTTTCGCCAGTTTATAGCCTGGTGCCGCTTTGGCGCCAAAGATAAACACCCGGGGATGCATATCGTAATCCGGATTTTCCAGCAATCGGCGATACAGTGCCATGATATGCAGTAACGCCAGGTGCTGACGCTTATATTCGTGCAGACGCTTAATTTGCACATCAAAGATGGCGTTAGTGTCTACATCAAAACCCAGTGATTCTTTAATTTCGGCGGCCAGCAGCTGTTTATTTTGCTGCTTCACCTGCATAAATTGCTTCTGGAAGGTTTTGTTACCGGCGTATTTTTCCAGCCCTTCCAGCTTTTTAAGATCCAGCGGCCAGTCGGCCCCGACTTTCTTATCGATAAGCTTAGACAGCGCCGGGTTACAGGCTTTTAACCAGCGGCGCGGGGTAATACCGTTGGTCACGTTAGTCAGTTTGCCTGGCCACAACGCATCAAACTCAGGGAACAGGTTTTGTTTCACCAGGCGCGAGTGCAATTCGGCTACACCGTTAACAGCAAACGAGCCTATCACAGAAAGATGCCCCATACGGACCATCTTTTCATTACCTTCTTCAATAATTGATAAGCGGGCTTTTACGGCATTATCGCCCGGCCATTTCTTATCCACCTCTTTCATAAAGCGGTGGTTAATTTCGTAAATGATCTCCAGGTGACGCGGCAGGATTTTCTCCAGCATACGAGCCGGCCATTTTTCCAGCGCTTCAGGCAGCAAGGTATGGTTGGTATAGGCAAACACCTTGGTACAAATGCCCCAGGCCTTATCCCAGTCGAGCTCGGCGCGATCGACTAAGATACGCATCAATTCGGGGATAGCGATAGCCGGGTGCGTGTCGTTTAACTGGATAACCACCTGATCGATAAAGCGGCTCCAGTCATCGCCATGAGCACGCTTATAACGGCGAATAATGTCTTTAAGAGAGCAGGCACAGAAGAAATACTGCTGGATAAGACGCAGCTCTTTACCTGCTTCGGTTTCATCATTCGGGTACAAGACTTTAGAGATGGTTTCTGCCTGCACGTTTTCGACCTGCGCATCCACATAACCACCGGCATTAAATACGTCCCAGTTAAAGTAACCGGAAGATTTACTCTGCCATAAACGCAGCACGTTTACGGTTTTACCGCCGTAACCCACCACAGGGATATCCCATGGAATACCCTTAACAATATGCCCCGGGTGCCATTCTTTCTGGATACGGCCGTTTTCACCGTACTTGGTTTCTACGTAGCCGTATAACGAAACTTCCTGAATCGACTCAGGACGGCAAATTTCCCACGGGTTGCCGTAATCACGCCAGCTGTCCGGACGCTCAATTTGTGCGCCGCCCTGAATTTCCTGGCGGAACAGACCGTGTTCGTAATGAATACCATAACCGATGGCCGGCAATTCCATAGTTGCCAGGGAGTCAATAAAACAAGCAGCCAGACGACCGAGGCCACCATTACCCAGTGCCATGTCCGGTTCTTCTTCCAGCACATCGCTCAGGCTAACGCCCAGTTCGTTGAGCGCATCATTTGCCACATCAAACAAACCAAAGTTTTGCAGGTTATTCGACAATAAGCGGCCCATCAGAAACTCGGCCGAGAAGTAATGTACCGCGCGGGTATCATTCAGATAATGGGTTTTCTGGGTTTTGCGGATCCCTTCCAGCACTTGCTCCTGCATGGCTGAGCAGGTTGCTTTCCACCATGCATGGTTATTGGCTTTGTTCTCATCTGTACCTAACGTACAGTGCAGGTGCCTGACGACCGCAGCTTTAAATTCGCTTTTGTTGATAGTCACATCGCGTTCAACGTTGGGTTTCTTGGCGCTCATGTGTGGTTCTCACTATAGATGTCTGGTTAACAGTAAAATGTAATTTAATTACAACTCTATAGTTCAAATATAACAGCATTAGAATGACTTGTTTGTAAAATATTTGTTAAAAATAGAAAAATCCAGCATGAATTTTAATCAACACGCTGGATTTTAACATTTATTTTACAATAATTAATGAGATGAAGTAGCTATTTGATAATTTTTGCTACTAATTGCTCGGCTTCTTTGATGAGCTCCTGTAAGTGACTTTCACCATTAAAGCTTTCCGCATAAATTTTATAAATTTGTTCGGTACCGGATGGACGCGCTGCAAACCAGCCGTTTTCGGTAGACACTTTAACCCCGCCGATGGCGGCGTTGTTACCAGGCGCGTGAGTCTGCACGTTGATGATCGGCTCGCCGGCCAGCGATTCGCTGGTAACTACGCTGGCGTCCATGGCCGACAGTTTGGCTTTCTCTTCCAGACTGGCCGCCACATCCACACGCTGATAACACGGTGAACCAAATTTCTCGGTCAGTGCCTGGTAATGCTCGCCTGGATCCTTACCGGTAACGGCCAGGATTTCCGCTGCCAGCAAACACATAATAAAGCCGTCTTTGTCGGTGGCCCAGGTCTGTCCGTCACGCTGCAGATAAATACCGCCAGCACTTTCTTCGCCGGCAAACCCGAGCGTGCCATCCGACAGCCCTTCAACAAACCATTTAAAGCCCACTGGCATTTCTGCCAGTTCGCGACCCATATCGCCCACTACACGATCGATCATGGAACTGGAAACCAGCGTTTTACCTACTTTCAGGCTGGCATCCCACTGTGGGCGGTGCTGGTACAGGTAATTAATGGCAACTGCGAGGTAATGATTAGGATTCATCAAACCACTGCTGGGGCACACAATACCGTGGCGGTCAAAGTCCGGGTCATTGCCCCAGGCTAAATCAAACTTATCTTTAAGCTCAATCAGTCCGGCCATGGCATAGGCCGAGGAACAGTCCATCCGTAACTTACCGTCTTTATCACGGCGCATAAAACCAAACTGCGGGTCAACCTGCGGATTTACCACAGTAATATCCAGACCATAGTGTTCTGCCAGATATTTCCAGTAGCCCACACCGGCGCCACCGAGCGGATCAGTACCCAGTTTTAAACCGGCTTTGGCAATGGCCTGCATATCCACCACTTCTGCCAGATCCTCAATATACGGCACCATAAAATCTTGTTCCGACACAAAGTCAGACGCCATGGCGGCTTTTAAATCGATACGTTTAACGTCTTTATTGCCGTTGGCAATTAAGCTGTTAGCGCGTTCCTGAATGATTTTGGTGACATCACTATCGGCGGGCCCACCGTGCGGCGGGTTATATTTAAAACCACCATCAGATGGCGGGTTGTGCGAAGGCGTGATAACAATGCCATCAGCCAGGCCTTCACTACGACCGCGGTTGTAACGGATAATAGTGCGGGAAATAACCGGCGTTGGGGTGTAGCCTTTAGAGTCGTTGTCGTCGCGCTGGATCACCACCGAGACATCATTAGCACTAAGCACCTCAATGGCCGTAATCATCGCAGGTTCAGAGAGTGCGTGGGTATCCTTACCAATAAACACCGGGCCGGTGATTTGCTGGTGCTGACGATATTCTGCCAGTGCCTGACAGATGGCAGCGATATGCATATCGTTAAAGGTAGTCTGAGCTGCCGTGCCACGGTGGCCTGAGGTACCAAAGCTCACTGCCTGAGCAGGGTCGGTAGCATCCGGTTGATAACTAAAATACTGGCTAACCAGTTGGGCCACATTAATAAGCTGCTCAGGAGCAGCCGCCTTACCAGCTTCCGGGTGTAACGCCATGAAAATATCCTTTTGTAAGTCGTGAAATCACATCATTGTTTACGAATCAAAGGTTTCGCTAACGGTTTTCACTACCTTATCGTCATATCCTAAAATCTGCAAAACCTGGCTCAGCATGGCCAGCTTTTTTGCCGTATTGTTGTTTGTTACCACCCAAAACCCGCTCTCCGGAATGGCTTTTGGATTAGTGCTGCTACCTGATTTGAGCAGTTCTTCTTTGCTGCTGGCAAAGTACTTACGGTTTTTGCCAACAATCGATTCAACTTTGGCAAAATCGCCCGGGTGTTGCAGATAAATCTGTTGCAGAATAAACAGGAACTGATCAACCCGTTTGTCGAACTGGCTCAGGGCATCTTTATTAACGCACTGCAGTAAGTCATCGCCCGATACAGTTGGCGCAGAAGCAGATACAGTTGGCGCAGAAGCAGTTGTTACCGGGGCAGGCGCTGGTTTTGCTTTAGCAGTGGTTTTAACCGGCGTTGCAGCTGCCGGCTCCGGAGTGGTTTCTGCCTGAGCGGGTGCAGCGGATGCCGCAGGAATAGAAGCGCCACTGGTTACTACGGTAGTAACAATTCCGGGCTCGTCGATCAGTAACCGACGTAAAATTTCACAAGCACTCTCACCAATATGTTTTGTCTGGCTGGCGATAAACGCATACAGCTCATCATCTATTTCTATTGTTTTCATACATACTACTTCCGTTTTTTGGCGGTCATTATAGTCAACCCGGCTGAGGATCGCAGCACTTTATACAGACAACTTCCACCGATCGCCAATCGACTGCCTAAAATCTCTGTCAGGCGCGCTACTCTCTCCTATACTTAAGTATCAGGACAATCACCTAAGTTGCTGTTTATATTTGCTAGAGTAATCCTGCTAATGGAATTGACGTATAAAAACGAAAGCGCTAAAACCGGACATTATCATGCATACAGATCTCTCACCGGCGCTGGCTTATCTCGATAGCCAGGTCCTTGGTAAGCAACATCAGATTAAGCTCGCGGTAACCTGCCTGCTGGCAGACGGCCATTTACTGATAGAAGATTTACCCGGCATGGGAAAAACCACTCTCTCCCATGCTTTAGCAACGGTGTTTGGTTTACACTTTTCCCGCATCCAGTTTACCTCCGATCTGCTCCCAGCTGATATGCTGGGGGTTAATATTTACAATACCCGGCAGGGCGAATTTGAATTTCATCAGGGCCCGGTATTTAGCCAGGTAGTGCTGGCTGATGAAATTAACCGGGCCAGCCCGAAAACGCAGAGCGCACTGCTCGAGGCGATGGAAGAAAACCAGGTCAGTATAGACGGCAGTACTCATTCACTGCCCTCACCGTTTTTTGTTATCGCCACGCAAAATCCCAGTTATCAGGCCGGTACCTATCCGTTGCCAGAGTCTCAGCTTGACCGCTTTTTAATGCGTATCAGCCTGGGCTATCCCGACGGCGAAGCTGAAAAGCGCATGTTGCGAGAATCAGCCGGCGTCAGCAGTCATCATCAAAAGCCTGCCAGTCAGGTATTAAGCGCTGAACAATTACAGGCAATACAAAAGCAGGTCAGCGATATTCATGTAAGCGATCCGATCCTGGACTACCTGCTTCGGCTGGTAAATCAAAGCCGTGATAACAGTGAATTCCCCTACCCGCTCTCGCCGCGGGCCAGTAAAGCACTGATGCGCGCCGCGCAGGCCTGGGCTTTGCTGCATCAGCGTGATTTTGTGCTGCCAGAAGATTTACAGGCAATCTTTACCGCCGTTGCCGAGCACCGCTTGCGTGGCAGTCAGACTGACTACCGGGAAGATGGCCTGCTCAGCCAGCGTATTCTTGACCTTACCGATCCGCTCGCTGCCTGATGGTCTCACGGCTTAAACGTTCAGTTTACGATCTGCAAAACCGTTGGTTACAGCGGCGTATACCGCCGAGCCCTCGCTATCAGTTAAACCTGAAAAACGTATTTATATTCCCCAGCCGGTTTGGCTTTGGCTATCTGCTCACCTGTGTGGGACTGTTTATTTTAGGAACTAACTATCAGAACAACCTGATGTTGTTATTATGCCAGTTTCTGCTGGCTATCTTCTTGCTGCATCTGTTTGTCAGCTACCGTAACTTTACCGCTGTGTCACTATCGTTAAAGGATATCCAGCCGGTTTATGTTTCAGAGCACGCCCTGTTGTGTTTGCAACTGCACGTCAATAATGAAGACATGCCCTTTTACGGGGGATTACATATACAGTTGCGGGGCACTTCTTTGGCCTTGCTGAATCGCCGCGCGGATCAGGATCGCGAAGTTAAATTACTGCTTCCCGCCGCACAGCGCGGTATTTTTCGTTTACCCAGAATTACTCTTTCGTCAACCTATCCATTGGGGCTGTTTCGCTGTTGGACCCATCTTGATTTTAATAAGTCGCTGGCCATTTACCCCAAACCCATTGCCTCGGCATTAAAACTAACGTCCACCGATGCCAGTCAGGGCGACACCGCTGGTAACGTGGCCGGTATTGACGAGTTTGATTCACTTCGTACCTTTAAGCCCGGCGATCCCATGAATCGGGTGGCCTGGAAACAAGCCGCCAAGGGCGGCGAACTGAGTACAAAAACTTTTAACCAGGCGCAACAGGAGGGTGGTTGGCTGAGCCTCGACACCTATGCAGGCGAACCGCTTGAAAAAGCCCTTGGTTTGCTTACTTATCAGGTTAACCGGTTATCTTCTCAGCAACATGTTTTCGGTCTGAGTATAGGCAATAAACGCATCGAGCCCTCCACTGGCGAGGCCCATAAACACCGGTGCCTCAAATCACTGGCCCGTTACCGGCAATCCGAGCAAGACTATGCAGCCGATTGATAAACCCATTCGCAACCAAACCGCCAGTGCACTTATCGCTTTGGTGTTTTGTGTATTGAGTCTGAGTCTGTTTGAGCCTTTGTTATTCTGGGTACTACTGATTTCCCTGTGTGCAACCGGGATTCGCATGGTGATGTACTTTGGTTGGTATCAGCCTATGCCGTCACTGCGCACCATTAACCTGTTGGGGCTGTTATGCTGCCTGTGCCTGGGCTGGTTCAGCCTGCAAATTGGTCTGTTACTGACCATGGTTAACCTGTTGATCCTGGCTGGCGCCTTAAAGCTGATTATACTCAACCGGCCGCGGGATTTGTTTCACCTGTTTTGCACCTGCCTGTTTGTAATTGGCATGGGTTTTACTTTTCATCAGTCTGTCGTTATGACGTTATTTTATGGCCTGCTAACCTTGTCATTGTTAGTTGCCATTGGCCGCTACTTTTCTCCGTCACAGCATTTACCCTGGCATATCAAACGGCTATTGGTGATGAGTGTGCAGGCCCTGCCCATCGCAATACTGCTGTTTTTGATATTGCCCAAACTGCCCCCCTTATGGAAAATGCCGGTGTCGAAAAGTACCGAAACCGGCTTAACCGATACGGTAACCCCTGGCGATATAGCCAACCTGACCCAATCCGGCAAACTGGCTTTCAGAGCCACGTTTACTGGCGCTCTGCCACCGCCCGCCGAACGTTACTGGCGGGCCCTGACGCTGGAATACTTTGATGGCAAACAGTGGTCTGTCAGCCCGCTGCGCAAACAGGTACGCGAGCAATATCGCTTACTTAATAACGAGTTCAAGCCCCGGGTAAATGGCAGTTGGTGGGAATATGAGGTGATCACCGAACCCACCAACAAGCACTGGTTATTCAGCATAGATGTGGCCATACCCGACGATCTGAACAGTCCACAGACCATCTGGCAAAGCAGCGACTATTCCTTGTTAAGCGAAACTCCGATTACGGCGCGGCGAGCTTACCGGGTGCGTTCTTATCCCACCACGCCGATGGACCAGACACTCTACAGTATCGACAGCCGGCTCAACCTTCAGCTACCGAATAATGCGGCAGTGAATCCACAAACCCAGGCCTGGGCCAACCAGATCGCTGCCGACAACGTTACCCAGGTTGAACGGGTTCAGGCCGTGCTGGATTATTTTGTTGACCAGGGCTTTCGTTACACCCTTACACCGCCGCCAATGCCGGATCATCCTATTGATGACTTTCTGTTCATCCATCAGGAAGGCTTTTGTGCTCATTACGCCAGTGCTATGAGCTATGTACTGCGGTTACTGGGCATTCCGGCCAGAATGGTAGCCGGGTATCATGGCGGCGAATCGTTACAACCAGACGTACTCAGCGTCTATCAGTATGATGCGCATGCCTGGGTAGAGGCGTGGCTGGACGGCCGCGGCTGGGTCCGTTTTGATCCCAGCGGTATCGTCGCTCCGGCCCGACTGGAGCTGGGGTTGCAGCAAGCCGTGGAAGAAGAGTCATTCCTGGCCAATAACCAGATGGCCAGACTGCAACAGCTGCCGCTGTTTGCCGAGCTACGCAATCTTTACAGTTTACTGGATTACCAATGGAGCCGCTGGGTGCTGGGGTTCGACGCTGAACGTCAGCAAAACCTGTTAGCACTGTTATTGGGCAAGGTTACCACGCAGCGGATCATGATTCTGATGCTGGGTATATGCCTGGTGATCGGGTTGCTGCTGGCACTTTACTTTATTCCGCACTGGCAGCGTAAACGCCCACCAGCTAATCTACGCTGGTTTTTACAGGCCAGCCAAAAGGCTGAACAGATCACCGGCCTTGAGCGTTATAATGACGGTCCGGAGCACTTTGCCGAACGCGCAGCCCAGCGGCTATCCCCCCAATCGGCCAGACAGTTTAAGGCAATCAGTCAGGCTTTTATCGCCCTCAATTACGCACGAGATGGTGAAGCCAGCGCCCAGAGCAATGCCTTTATTACGCAGTGTAAAACGTTTATACGCCAGGCTAAGGCACTGTAACACCAGTGTTTTAACGGTAGCGGCTTAACAGGTAATTGAGGTGGGCACGCACTTCCGGCCATTCTCCCTGACGCAGGCTGTACATCACGGTATCGCGTATGGTGCCGTCACGGCGCATATGATGGCCGCGGATCACACCGTCTTTTTTCGCCCCTAAACGCTCTATGGCACGCTGACTGGCATAATCCGTCATTCCGCACCTAATTAACTGATTTATTTTTCTTGACACCG
>TARA_B100000963_G_C22640807_1_pt1 | contig 26566 bp, 25 predicted proteins | sample TARA_B100000963 | Tara Oceans TARA_B100000963 (sample SAMEA2622097) | marine metagenome | biome: marine biome (ENVO:00000447); feature: surface water layer (ENVO:00002042); material: "saline water (ENVO:00002010), including plankton (ENVO:xxxxxxxx)" | depth 5 m | reverse complement strand
CTATGTCTTAAGGCATGGAAGAGTAGGTCGTTGCCAGGATTATTTTTTACTGATATTGCTCGAAGATTGAAAAATATTTATAAAATTTTTAAAATCTTAAATCCAAAAGAGAGAGCACAAGCCCTATTAATCTTCATTCTAATTTTTTTTATGGCACTATTTGATGTTTTAGGTATTGCCTCTATTATGCCTTTTATTGCTGTTGCTCTTAATACTAATCTAATTTTTGAAAATAAATATCTATTTTTAGTTTACAATTATTATAACTTCGAAACATCTGAAAGTTTTATTTTTTTTCTTGGACTGAGTTGTTTTTTTATTTTATTTTTTACTTTAGTATTTAAGTCAATAACTACATACTATCAGCTTAATTTCACATTCATGAGAGAGTATAGTTTAAGCAAGTTGTTGTTTGAAAAATATATTAACCAACCATATGAGTGGTTTTTAGATAAAAATAGTTCAGAATTAAATAAATCAATATTATCTGAAGTCCATATATTTGTTAGCGGAGCCCTATTACCATTTATGGTAATTGTCGCTCAATCATTTGTTTCTATCGCAATTATAATTTTAATATTTATCGTGGATTTTAAAATAGCTATTTTTGGATCTTTGATATTATCACTATCCTATGGATTAATTTATCTTTATATAAGAAATTTTTTAAACAATATTGGTAATAAAAGATTTAAAACAAATTCAGAAAGATTTAAGTTAGTAACTGAAGTATTTTCTATTTTTAAACATATAAAAATTCGAGATCTTGAAAATTTTTATGTAAATAAGTTCAAACAACCAGCCAAACTAAATGCTAAATATCATGCACAATCACAAATTATCGCTCAAGTACCAAGATTTGGTCTGGAGCTTATTGCTTTTGGTTCTTTGATATTTTTATCTCTAATCTTCATTAGCGTTGAAGATGACTTTAAAAGCTCAATTGCTATTATAGCTTTGTACGCTTTTGCAGGTTATAGATTAATGCCTGCTCTTCAGCAGATTTATTCTAACTATTCTGTTTTAAAATTTTCTAAGGTCACTGTTGATCAAATTTTCTATGACATATATAGCTTAAAAAATAATGTTATTAATAATCAAAAATTCAGTAATTTTAATTTTAATAAAAGTATAAGATTTGATAAAATTTTTTATAAATACCCTAAGTCTGATAGATTTGTTTTAAATGATATAAGCTTTAAAATTAATTATAAGAGCACAGTAGCATTTGTTGGTCAAACTGGCAGTGGTAAATCAACTATAGCAGACTTGTTAATTCGACTTCTTATACAAACTGATGGAAATATTTACATTGATGATACATGCCTTGATTCTTCAAATTATAAGTATTGGCAGAGAAAAATAGGATATGTTCCTCAACAAACCCATTTAATCGATGACTCAATTATGGCTAATATTGCAGTAGGGTATAGTAAAAATCAAATAGACAAAGAGAAAATTATTCAAGTATCAAAAATAGCTAATCTTCATAATTTTATTACTAATAATCTAAAAGATGGATATTCTACACATATAGGTGAAAATGGAGTAAAATTATCAGGAGGACAAAGACAGAGAATATCAATTGCAAGAGCTTTATATTCTGAGCCAAAAATTCTAATTTTAGATGAGGCTACCAGTGCATTAGATAATATTGTCGAAAAAAATATATTAAACAACATCAAAAATTTTAACAATGAAGTAACTATAGTCTTAATAACTCACAGAATTTCAACAACTAATGATTGTGATCAAATAATTTTATTAAAAGATGGTAAAATAAATGGAATTGGAAATTTTGAGGATTTAAAAACTAGTAATAAATTATTTATAGAGCTAGCTGAAAAAGATACAGAGAAATAATTTAATGATTGCAGCAATAATACAGGCAAGAATGGGTTCATCAAGACTTCCTGGAAAGGTTTTAAAACCCATCTTGGGCAGACCTATGATTGACCTAATGATTGAAAGGGTTAAATGGTCAAAAAAACTTGATAAAATAATTGTTGCTACTTCACAGAATCAACAAGATGATGAAATTGCTGATTATTGTAATGAAAATTCTATATTATGTTTCAGGGGTGATGAAACTAATGTTTTAAAAAGATATTATGAAGCAGCTATGAAGTTTAATGCATCTACAATAGTAAGATTGACTTCAGATTGTCCACTTATTGATTTTAATATAATAGACAAAGCGATAGATTTATTTGAAAAAAATAAATATGATTTTGTTTCTAATACTGTTCCTATGCCTTCTACTTTTCCAGATGGAATGGATGTCGAAGTATTTAACTTTGAAAACTTAAAAAAAGTATACATAAATGCAAAACTACCAAGTGAGAAAGAACATGTTACTTTTCATTTCTGGAAAACAGGGTTATTTAATTGTTATAAATTTGATTATAAATATAATTATTCTGATTATAGAATAACCGTTGATTATCCTGAAGATTTTGAAGTTGTAAAAAAAGTTTTTGAAAATCTTTATAATATCAACAACAATTTTGATATTAAAGATATTGTAAATTTTCTAAAACAAAACAAAAAAATATCTATGATACAAAAAAAATTTAAAAGAAATGCTAGTTGGGAAAAGTCTTTTTTAGAAGATAAAAAATTAAATAAATTATAATTTATTTATGAAAATAAAACTTTATTCAAGCGCTCACATGACTTCTGCAAAAAAAATTTTCAGTAATAAAATAGGTAATTTGGAATGGCATAATGCTAAATGGACTGATGAAGAAATTAATATGTGCAAAAGCATTGATTATGAAAACTTTATATCAAATCCTACATATAAAAATTATAAAGTAAATTATCTAAATTCATTTACATTTGGTGATTACTTAAAAAACAAAAATGATGAGTTTATTGATTTTTACATTAATGAATTTAAAAATTTAAAAAAAACTAGAATAAAAATTTTGTCAATTGCATGCGGATTTGCCCAGAGAGAGTTTTATTTAGTAAAAAATTTTAACCTAGATATAACCGCAATTGACAACTCTCCTGTCACTGAAAAATTAAATTGTATAACTGATGAAATTGAGATGAGTGGAAAAATTAAATTTATTAATACTAATGGAAAAAAAATTCCTTTTCCAGATTGTCATTTTGACTATGTAATTTCAGACTCTTTAATATACTGTCTTGAAGATACCGAAATAAATACTTTTTTTAAAGAAAGCTTAAGGGTATTAAAAAAAAATGGTATTAATATCATAACAATAAGTTCTAGACTGTCTATAGCAAGGAAGCTTCATCTTTTTTTAAAAAAAATTATAAATAAAAATTTTAAAGTTAATTATATTAAAGATATTAATTTAAAACAAACTGGTTATATGCGTGATATAAATCATATTATGAAATTTTTACCAAAAAATGCAAAAATTAAAAAAATTCAAATATGTGGAAGTGAATATGATTTTGGAAGATTGTTTTTAAAATTTCACTTTTTTATTAATTTTTTCTCAAAAAAAATTTTTCCTATCTTAGGATATAAAGCTATGTTTAAAATAATAAAAATATATTAAAAGAAATGCAGGCTGGGAATAATCTTTTAAAGATGATAGAGGGAATCACTTCATGAAACCAATCCTTTTTAATGAACCTGCTGTAACTGGTAATGAGTTAGGCTTTGTTAAGAATCTTTTAGAGAGTAAACAATTTTCAGGTCTTTATTTTTATGAAAAAAAATGCCAATTTTTAATAAAGAAACTTATTAATGCAAATACAGTTTATTTAACTCCTTCCGGTACTCATTCTCTCGAATTAGCAGCTATGCTTATAAATTTAAAAAAAAATGATGAAGTTATTATGCCATCGTATACTTTTTCATCAACTGCTAATGCTTTTGTACTACATGGAGCAAAAATAGTCTTTATAGATGTAGATAAAGATACAATGAATATAAATTTAAACATATTAGAAAAGGCAATAACTAAAAAAACAAAAGCTATAGTTCCAGTTCACTATTCAGGTAATTCTTGTGATATGAAAAAAATGATGCAAATTGCTAAAAAAAATAATATTTATGTAATCGAAGACGCTGCCCAAGCCTTTCTTTCAAAATATAATAATAAATATTTAGGTAACTATGGAGATATTGGCTGTTTTAGCTTCCATCAAACAAAAAATATACATTGTAGTGAAGGTGGTGCAATAACGATAAATAACCAAAAGCTGATTAATAGAGCAGAGATTTTAAGAGAAAAGGGAACAAATAGAAGTAAATTTTATAGAGGAGAAATAAATAAATATAATTGGGTTGACATTGGGTCAAGTTATATACCCAGTGAAATTTCTAATGCTTTTTTATATGGGCAATTATTGAATGCTAAGAAAATAACAAATCATAGAATAAAATTATGGAAAAGATATGAGAAAAATCTTAAAATTTTAACTAAGAATAATTTAATTAAACTAAATAAAATTTCAAAAAATTGCAAACCAAATGGACACATTTTTTTTATAAAATTAAAAAATAGTAAAGAAAGAAATAATCTTATTATTTTTTTAAAAAAACATAATGTTGAGTCTACATTTCATTATATTCCATTGCACTCAACAAAAATTGGAAAAAAAATAGGTGTTTTTAATGGTAATGATGATTTTACATCATCTGAGAGCTTAAAATTATTAAGGTTACCACTGCATTATAAGCTTACCGATAAAGATGTAGACTATGTAAGTAAATTAATTATTACCTTTTTTACTAATTAGCTTAATATTAAAATAAAATGAAAAAATCGAATGAAATATTTTCTATAAAAAATAAAACCTTTATTATAACTGGATCGTCTGGACAACTTGGTACTTTTATTTCAAATTTTTTAAAAGAAAATGGAGCATTAGTAATAGGCATAGATAGTGTAAAGAAAAATTCTGTTGATTTTGAAAATTTTTATAAAGTAGATATAACTAAAAGATCTAGTGTTAAAAAATGTTTAGATGATATTTTCAATAAATTTAAAAAAGTCGATGTAGTTATTAATAATGCTGGCCATAGCACCTTCGATAATTTTGAAGAAAGAAAAGAAAGAGAATTTGATAAAGTTATGAATGTAAACTTAAAAGGTACTTTTTTATTAATTCAAAACTATGTTCGATTACTTGATGAGTTTAAAATGAAAAAGGGAAATATCATTAATATTGGATCTTTGTACGGTTCAGTGAGTCCTGACCCAAGAATTTATTCGAAAGGTGACAGAAAAAACTCTGAAATATATGGAGCAACAAAAGCAGGCGTTATTCAGATGACAAAATATTTCGCTGTTCATTTAGCTAATAGAAATATTCGCGTGAATTCAATTTCACCTGGTGGAATTTTTAATCCTAATAAACCACAAGGGAGTAAGTTTATAGAAAATTATAAGAAAAATTGTCCAATGAATAGAATGGGAGAGAATAAAGACATAATTGGAGCTATTATTTATTTTGCTAGTGAAGCATCTTCATACACAACTGGACAAAATCTAGTAGTTGATGGGGGTTTTACATCCTGGTAGATATTATGAATTATCCTTTAATTGCTACTCCTGTCTCAACTCTTTTTCAAAACCCAAAAATAGCTAAGGAGTTAATTTCTTTATCTGATTGTTTAGAGTGCAGAGAGGGGACAATTCATTATAATTTTGTAAATGAAAGTTTAATACATTTGGATATTGATTTAACTAATATTTGGGACTTATCAATAAAAAATACTATCAAAAAATTTCTTAAAAAAAAAAATAAATTAAATTTAATATCTTTTCAAATTTCAAAAAATTGCTCTGTTGAAAAAATAAAATTTTTTAATGAAAATAAAAAATTTAAGTGTTTTTTTTCTAGCGGTTATGCCTATTCTAAAAAAGAAATGAAATATAATGCAAAGCAAAACATACAATGGTTAAGAAAAAATGTAAAAAAAAAGATTAAAATTGCTGTAGAAAATAATAATTACTATCCAACTTCAGCATACAGATTCATTACAGATGGAGATTTTTTATCAGATATAGTAAATGATAATAAAATTTTTTTCTTATTGGATATTGCTCACGCAATGATAACTGCTCATAATAAAAATATACCGATGAATGACTATATTAACACTTTACCTTTAGATAAAATAATTCAACTACATTTATGTAAACCTTTAATACCTGCTAATAAAGATGAGCCAGCATTTGATACTCATTACATTCCAAATAAATTAATATTATCTATCGCAAAAAAATTAATTCATAACCATAAATCAATTAAATATTTAACAATTGAGTATTATAAAAGCGCAACTATCTTAAAAAAAAAATTAAAATACCTTAAAAATATGATAAGTTCATCTTGTAAAAAAGCATAAAACATGAAAAATTTAAACGACTTTGGTATAAATATTCAAAGCAACACGTTCATAATTGCCGAAATTGGAATTAATCACAATGGTAATATAGATCTTGCAAAAAAACTTATTGACTCTGCATCTAAAACTGGATGTGATGCAGTCAAATTTCAAACTTATATAACTGAAAAAAGAGCACCAAAAGGTAATGACAAAGTGTTTAATATTTTAAAAAAATGTGAACTTCCATTTGAAGCTTTTCTTGAATTGAAAAACTATAGTGAGAAAAAAAATCTAATATTTTTTTCAACTCCATTTGATAATGAAAGTGTAGATTATTTAGAATCAATTAATGTTCCTATGTATAAAATAGCTTCATTCGATGTTTCAAATGAAAATTTTTTAAAAAAAATATCTTTAACTAAGAAACCTATTTTACTCTCGGTAGGTATGGCAAATTTAGATGAAGTAAAGCGAGCTTGTGAAATATTATTAAAAGAAAATAATTTTTTATCAATATTGCATTGTATATCTTCCTATCCACTCGAGGAGATAAATGCTAATTTAAATTCAATAAAAGAATTAGAAAAAAATTTTAGTAATTGTCTAATTGGATATTCTGATCATACAAATAGTATTAAAGTTCCAATTTATGCTGCTGTTATGGGGGCAAGAATAATAGAAAAACATTACATGATTAATAGTGAAATGGAATGTGTTGACTCACCCGTTTCCATAACCGAAGTATTAATGAAGGAGATGGTAAAAGAAATTAGAAATATTGATTTAATTAAGGGTGAAGAAAGAGTTTCATTAGAAGAATCTGAAAAACCATCACTTATTTTTAAAAGAATATAAATGAATATTATAATAATGGGTTGCCAGCAAATTTGCTGTGATTTTATTAGATATTTATCAAAAAAAAATAAAGTTAATATTCCCTTAGTTTTATCTTATGATTTACCTGAAGATAAATTTTATAATTATGAATCTGTTATTAAAGTATGTAAACAAAAAGGCATTAAAGTTATTACTCCAAAATTTTTTTCTAATGACATAATAGAAATTATAAAAAAACTTAAACCTGATATAATTTTTTCAGTTTATTATAGAAAAATCATTCCTTCTTCAATTATAAGCATTCCATCAAAAGGAATAATTAATATTCACCCAAGCCTGCTACCTTTTTATAGAGGGCCAGTCCCTACGGCTTGGTCGATTTTGTATAATGAAAAATATACTGGCATAACTATTCATAAAATTGATAAAGGTATTGATACTGGAGATATATTAATCCAAAAAAAAATCAATATTAACAATGATGAAACAGGTTTTGAATTATACACTAAGTGCATGTCTTTAGGTAGCAAGTTATTAATTAAAAACTTTAATAAAATTATTAACAATAAAATAAAACCTAATAAACAAAAAGGAATAGGTAGTTATTATGGTAAATTAAAGAAAATTAATTTTATTGATTGGAAAATGAAAAGAATTAACATTAAAAGTCAAGTAAGAACTTTTGCTAAACCTTATAACCCTATGCAAGCCGTTATAGGAAATTATACTATTATTATAAATAAAGTAATATTGTATAATCCACGAAATTTTACAGCTATTCATCCTGGTAAAATAGTTGAAATAGTAAAAAATAAATATCCTGTTGTATCTTGTGCAGATGGATGTTTGATGTTGGTAGATTTTGAAATTATACCAAAAATAAGCCAAAAAAATAAAAAAATTCTTATTAAAAAAGGAATATATTTTGATTAATTACTAAAACTAAATAAAATTTCAATTAATAAATGATAATTAAAAAAAAAATAAATTTTAGAAATATTTTTTATGACCACAAAACAAACTGTTTATTTAGGAATAAATTGTAGCTGAATTGGTAATCTTCTGTGAAAAAATTTATCATTAATGATTCAAATATTAGGAAATTAGATAGTCATTTAAATTTAACTGATCCAGATATAATTGATGCTGAGGTTGAAAAATTTATTGAAAATTTTTGGAATAATACAGGTAAACATGAGGAGTTATTTAGGCCTTTCTTTACGACATCCTTGCAATATAATTTTTTAAGACCATTATATATATATTATTATTCTCTAAAAAACTTAAAACAAATCCATAAAGAGATCGAAATAGTAACATCAACTTGTATTATTGACATTGTTGCTAAGCATCTGGACATTAAACTAAATAAAAATAGAAAATTTATAGATAGGTATTTATTTCATAAAAGAATTTATGAATTCAATAATGATTTAAATTTTTATCAATTTTTTAAAAAATTTATTAAATATTTGTATTCTTTAATTAAAAATAAATTCAGAATTAAAGTAATATACTTAGATGGTGGTAAGTTGAGTAAAGATTTTGAGGAAATTCCAAATTCTATTTCTGGTTTTCAAATACCTATGTTCAAGTCAAATTCTTTTAACCCAGATATAAATAAAATTCAGAAACAAATAATTAAAAATATTAATAATTCAGAAGTATCAATACCAAAAGAACTTATAATAGAATTAGTAAAAATAAATCTTTTTAATATTTTTCCTAAAATTATTAATAAAATTAGTATTTATTTTGATTATATTAATAAAAAAAATATAAAGTTAGTAGTAGTTTCAGCTCCAACACATGAAGATCATTTATCTTTAGTTGCCGCCAGTAAACTTGCTGGTTGTAAATCTCTTGTTATGTGGCACGGTTTTACATTTCAGACAAATCCTTTTTTAAACTATTGTGATTTTCAAGGTATAACAAATGAATTTGATCCTAAATATAAAGAAGCTGTCCACTATCCATTAATACAAAGCTGGTTTGATGAAAAGCTTGAAATATAAAATTATTATACTTCCACCAGATCACCATCACTTAACCATGAGAGATACTTTTGATAAAGGTAGTCAATATGTGAGTTCAATTTATGAATTGTGCTTAAAATTAAATTACACTCGAAATCAAATATTAGTTAAGTATAGAACTAATGAGCAAAAAAATAATTATTATACACATTATAAATCTGAAACTGGATATGGATTATTAAAAAATTATCTTCATAAAGATGTTATTGTTATAGGTCCACCTGGGTCCGGAACAATTGAATGTCTTCTTAATGATTTACAATTTTATACATATGAGGATTATAATTTAATTAGTCGGAATAAATCAGTAAATTTGCAAGCTTTAGATCAATTACATAAAATACTTTATATTGCCGATAATATTAAGAATTTAGAGTTTAATATGCTAAATAAATTAATTTATAAAAAAAATAAAAGTAAAAAAAATTTAACCTTTGATAATAGTTATTATACTAAGCAAATTGTAGAAAAAATTTTAAATAAAAAAAAATAGTAATATTGATCATACTTCTCGATTAGGATATTATAAAATAGCTTTTCAACCATTAATTAAAGGTAAATTAACTAATAATTTATAGTAATTCATTGCTTTATTTGTATTTATTAACTAGATAAATTAGACTCTTTATGAATACAAAAGGCTTAGATTTATGGAAAAAATCCCTTCAGATAATACCTGGCGGAAACGGCCTATTATCAAAAAGACCAGAGAGATACGCTCCAGATATTTGGCCTACTTATTTCAAATCAAGTAAAGGAGTAGAGGTAACAGATATTGACGATAATTTATATATTGATATGGCTCAAATGGGCATTGGATCTGCAATACTTGGATACGCAAACGAGGAACTTAATGAAGCAGTTATAAGATCCATTAATTTAGGGGTCAATTGTACATTAAATAGTTTTGAAGAGTATGAGTTAGCTTCAAAACTTATTGAATTAAATCCATTTGCTGGAGCCGTAAGATTTGCAAAAACTGGAGGTGAGGCGATGTCGATAGCAGTTAGAATTGCAAGAGCGGCTTCCAATAAATCAAAAGTTCTTTTTTCTGGATATCATGGATGGTCAGACTGGTATCTTTCAGCAAATATAAAAAATGCCAAAAATTTAAACAACCATCTTTTAGATGGATTAAAAACAAATGGAGTTCCAAAAGGATTGATTAACACTTCCATACCTTTCAATTATGATGACTTAGATGATTTTGAAGAAAAAATAAATCAACACAAAGATATTGGAGTAATTTGTATTGAAGGTGCAAGAGGTAAAATGCCTTCAACTAAATTTTTAGAAAAAATTAATCAATATGCAAGAGAAAAAGATATTATAATAATATGTGATGAAATTACTTCAGGATGGAGATTAACTGATGGAGGAGTGTATAAACTAAATAATCTAAAACCAGACATAGTAGTTTATGCAAAAGCAATGGGAGGGGGCTTTCCCATATCTGCAGTTATAGGAACAAAAGAAGTAATGGACAAGTCCCAAGATACTTTTATTAGTTCGACGATGTTTACTGAAAGAACCGGATTTGTGGCAGCATTAAAAACCATAGAAATTTTGAAAAGAGTTAAAGGTTGGGAACATTTAAATAAAATAGGCACAATTATAGGTAAAGGTTGGTTAGAAAGTGCAGAAAAATATAATTTGAAATTAAATGTTTCTGAATTAAAGCCATTAATTTCATTTAAATTAAATTATGAGAATTTAAATAATCATCTAATTACTTATTTTACTCAAGAAATGTTGAAATTTGGATATTTGGCATCCTCTAGTGTTTATGTATCTCTTGCACATTCTGAGAGTATTATTGAAGAATACCTTGATAAGGTTGATATAGTTTTTAAAAAAATTGCTATTGCAATAGAAAAAAATAATATTAAGGAATGTTTAAATACAAGAGTAAGATCAGATTCTTTTCAAAGATTAACTAAGTAATTTTTATTTAAATAAATTTAATGAAAAAGATTAGTTTAGATTTTATAGTAATGGGTGCTATGAGAGCGGGAACAACTTCTCTGTCAACTTATTTAAATGAAAGTAAAGATATTTTCATACCAAAAGAAAAAGAAATTCCATTTTTTCAAAAAAATATTACTTTTGATGAATACAGAATATATCTAAAAGAATTTTTTTCTGATTCAAAAAAAGAACAATTGATAGGTACTACAACACCAATATACTATATTTATCCAGAGTTTTTCAAATTAATAAAAAAATTTAATCCTGATGCAAAATTAATTTTTATACTAAGAGATCCTATTAAGAGATTGATAAGTCATATTGATCACACTTCTCGATTAGGTTTTGAAAAAAGAAGTTATGAAACAATAATCTCTCATCAGCTTAATAATATTTCAGATTTAAGAAAAACAAAATATCTTGATAGAACTGGTAAATATATAGTTGCTAGTGAATATGGAAGAATTTTAAATGAGCTTTCAAAAATATTTGATAAAAATAAAATTTTGTTACTTCAACTGAATGACTTTAAAAATTACAATCAATTAGTTAAAAAAGAGATATGCGATTTTTTAAAAATTACATTATTTGATACAACGAATTATGAAAATTATAGTAAAAAAGTAAATTTAAATGCAGGTGGAAAAAATAAGATTATTAATATAGATCATCACTCACATATAAGCAGTTTTAGGAAAACAATTAAATTATTTAAAATTGACAAACTCATTCCAGAATTTTTAAAAAATTATATTAATAGAAGTGTTGATTATTTTGCTTATAAAATTGATAATTTAAATGTTGATAATAGTAGTAAGACAGGGATTAAAGATTTAAATAAAGATCAATTAATACTACTTAAAAACCATTTTTTAAAAGATGCAGAATATTTTAAAAAATTTAATTTTAGTCCCTATTGGATAAAAAATTGGGCAAATGATGATTAAAAGAAAAATTTATAACTATATATTTAGGATTTTTTTTTTAATTAAATTGATTATTAAAGCATTAATCAAAATTCCTTTAAATGTATTTTATCTATTTATAATTTTTTTACCAAGAAATTCTAATATTTGGAGTATTGGAGCATGGGAAGGTGAACATTTTAGAGGAAGTTGTAAATATTTTTATAAATATATAAAAAATGAGAAAAAGATTAATATCTTTTGGATTACAAAAAATAAAAATTTATTTATTGAAAATAATAAATATGACAAAAATTTTTTATACGCATATAGTTTAAAAGCTATATTTATTTTGATGAGATCAAAGATAATAATTTTTTCTCATGGTCTATATGATTTCTTACCATACTTTACTAACGGATCTAAATTAATAATGATTAATCATGTTACTTTCCCAATTAAGGATATGTCATTTTATAGAATGTATAATAAATATAATTTAACATGGAAAATTATTAATTATATAAACTCACCTTACGATCACATAAAGCCAGATTTTGAAATAACTTCTTCAAATAATGTTAAAAATGGAATTTTTTTAAATGAAAACAATAGCAAAGATAACAAAAGAATATTAGGTCTCGGTCTTCCAAAAACTGATTATCTAGTTAATAAAATAAATGAAAAAAATGATAAACATGCAACATTCAAAACATATTTCTCAGACTATAATTTTGAATCAAAAATTATACTTTTTTTGCCAACATGGAGAGGTGACAAAAAATTTTCAATATTTAATAATGGATTTGATAATGAAAAAATTAATAAATTTTTAATAAATAATAATATATATCTAATTATAAACTTTCATCCATTTGATGAAACGAAAAGGTTAAAAGATAAAATTAATTTGGGAGCAAGGATTAAAACTCTAACTTTAGATGGTGAGCAAATAAATGATTTATTATATTTATCTGATATTTTTATGACAGATTATTCATCCTTATTTTCAGACTATCTTCTTTTTGACAAAGAAATTATTTTTACAAAATTTGATCATTCTAAATATACAAATGAAAGAAATTTATTATTTAATTATGAAGATCTTCCTGGATCAATTATTAATAATTGGTTAGATTTTGAAATTTCAGTTTTTAAAATTTTTGGAAATAAAAATTTATTTAAACAAAAAAGATTAGATTTTAAAAAAAAAATATATAGTGATAATGATAATGGAAAAAATTGCTATAATATTTATAATTTTCTATTACACTTAAAGTAACGGTAATTATGCAAATTGAATTACTATTAGTTTTTTTAACAATATTTCTATGCGGTATTATACAGTCTTTATTGGGTATAGGATTGCTTATTTTTGGAACACCTACACTTTTATTACTTGGCTATGACTACGTATATGTTTTAAGTATCATTTTACCATGCTCAATATTAATTTCTTTTTTACAAATTTTGAATAAAAAAGATTCTGTTTATGGAAAAAAATATCTATATTTTTATACTATCCCCGCCTTGTCCTTTGGCGTATTTTTAATTATTGATAATAAATTAAATATTAATATTATTAAATATATTGGAGCAATCCTTTTTTTCATTGGTGTAATAAGAGCTAATAAAAAATTAAATTTATTATTTAAGAAAGTTGTTACTAATTTTGCTGTTCCTTATTGTATATTTATAGGACTTATTCATGGCTTATTTAACATGAGTGGTGCTTTTTTAACAGTTTTCATGACTTCTGTAAATGATAGTACAGAAAAAATTAGAGTCAGCATTGCTTATTGGTATTTAGTATTCGCGATTATTCAAATTTTAATTTTGTTTATTACAAGCTTTCTTATTTATTCTAAAATGACCTTAGTATTTTTAGTTATTTCTCTGATAAGTTATGTATTTGTTTCTTTTACTTTATCAAAGATAGTTAATTTAGAAATTTATCAAAGGATAGTAACAATAGTAATTTTTTTGTACTCTTTAAGCTGTTTTGTATTATAAATTAAAATAAATTTACTGATGAATAAAAAAATAATTGCAACTCTTGGCCCATCTTCTTTTAAAAAAGACATTGTGAAACAAATGGATAAATATGGTGTTGAGTATTTTAGAATTAATTTATCACATACTGAGCCTAAAGATTTTGCCCCTCTTGTTAAAAAAATTTCAAAATGGACGAATAAAAAAATATGTCCAGATACAGAAGGTTCACAACTTAGGATAGGTAAAATAAAAAATGATTATAAAACTCTTTATACAAACGATGAATATTATATTTATTCTAAAAAGAAATATAAAAAATTAATTAAAGATGATCTGAGCTTTAATATTGATAATCCAGGTGATGTCTTAAAAGTTGGTGATATATTGAACATTGATTTTAATGGAGTATCAGTTCAGGTTATAGAAATAATTAATAAAGAAAAAATCAAAGTTAGAACATTAATAGGAGGTGCAATAGCATCTAACAAGGGAATAGCGGTAGATAGAGAAATTAATTTACCAACTTTTTCAAAAAAAGATTTAAAAATCTTATCTATTGCTGCAAAATTGAAACTTAAGAATATTTTCTTATCTTTTTGTAGTAGTTCAAATGATGTAAAGTTATTAAGGAAGAAATTTAATTATCCTATAGAAATTATCAGTAAGATTGAAAGTACTAAAGGATTAAAAAACTTATCAAGTATATGTAGGGAAAGCGATTCTATTCTTATTGATAGAGGTGATTTGTCAAGAGACGTTCAGCTTGAAAAAATACCTCACGCACAAAGATATATTTTAAGTATTGCAAATAAAAATAAAACCAAGACATTTATTGCTACAAACTTAATGGAAAGCATGATTGAAAATAAACAACCCACTAGAGCAGAGTTAAATGATATTTATGGAGCTTTAGAGAGTGGCGCAAATGGTTTAGTTTTAGCAGCAGAAACTGCAGTAGGAAAATATCCAGATGATGCAGTGAGAATTTTATCAAATATTATTTATGAATTTAATAATAAAAATAAATCTATGAATCTTAGTAGCATTTTGAAATTTTCGACACCATTAATAATTGAACCTCATGGAAAAACTTTAATTAATAATTATAAAGATCATAGTTTTTTAGAAGAATTAAATAATCCGCAATCTTTATATATAGATGAAAAGACAATATCTGATGTTTTTCAAATTTGTAATGGTGTTTATTCACCATTAGACAAATTTATGGATATTGCCGAAATAAAATCAGTTATTGAAAAAAATAAATTAAAAAATGGTATTAGTTGGACGCTACCTATTTTGTTTCAAATTCATAGTGAACAAAAAAAAAATATTCCTACTAAAGGATATGTATTATTAAAAAACAAAAAAACAAAAAAATTAATTGCATATTTTAAAATTGAAAAAATTGAGAAATTATCAAACTTAGAAAAATATTTTTTTAAATGGTTTGGAACTAAAGACCCGAATCACCCTGGATATGCTGATGTTCTTAAAAAAGGTAATTTTATTGTTTCAGGAACTCCATATTTAGTTTCAGAGAACAATTCAATTCTTTCAAAATATGAGCTGACTCCAAATCAAACAAGAAGAATATTTCATTTAAAAGGATGGAGTAAAATTATTGGATTTCATACCAGAAATATTCCTCATTCTGGTCATGAATATATTCAAAAAAAAGCTTATGAAAATATTAATGCCGATTGCTTATTTATATCTCCAGTAATTGGCGATAAAAAAAGAGGAGATTTTTCATCTGAAATAATATTGAGAACTTATGAAAAATTGCTTTTAAGTAAATCTTATCTTGAGTATCAATCATTTCTTTCAGGGTTTAATACATATTCAAGATATGCTGGCCCAAGAGAAGCAGTATTTACTGCATTATGCAGAAAGAATTTTGGATGTAGTCATTTTATAATAGGAAGAGATCATACAGGGTTAAAAAATTTTTATAAGCCAACAGCCTCTATAGAACTATTTGATAAAGTTGAAACAGGTTTAAAAATTATACCCTTTGAAGAAATTGTTTATGATTCCAAAAAAAAAATATTTTCTGAAAAATTGAAGTCTAATAAAAATATTTACAAGATAAGCGCAACCCAAATTAGAGAAAATATTTTAAGCGGTAATTTTAAAAAAAATTACTTAACAAGCACTGTTGTTTATAAAGAATTAAAAGAAGCTATTATTAAATCACATAAATTATTTGTAGAATAAAAATGTTTAAAGAAATCTTGATTAAATTTGGAGCTAGCAAATTTAAGCAGTGGACATTTAGATTGATCATTAATTTACATGCATTAATTTGGTCTAAAAAAATATACAAATTTAAATTTTCTCCTTTTATGCAAAATTTAGATTTAAAAACAATAAACAATTTCTTTGATGCAGCATTTCCGCAAAAAAATTTATTACCAATTGAGCAAAATCCTCAAAAAAAAAATATAGTTATTATAGCTCCACATCCAGATGATGAAGTATTAGGAGCGTTTGGCCTCTTATCTTCTTTAAAATCAAAAATTACAGTAATATATTTATCATCAGGATCTATTCAAGATTCTCTTATCAGAGAAAAAGAAGCCCGTAATGTTTGTAAAAAAATGAATGTAAATTGTTTTTTTTTTAATAAAAATCTTAATGACAATGAAATTAATTTTGAGGAGATAGTTAAAAAAATATTAGAAATTAGGCCTAATATTATATCATTACCATTTATTGCTGATGATCATATTCATCATTTGATTTCAAATAAAATTATTTTGCAAATTCCAAAATTTATTAACAGTGAAATATGGGCTTATCAAGTATACACAACGATTTGTTCTAATGTTTTTATAGATCTTTCGAATCGTTATTCTGAAAAAGAAGAAATAATGAAAGAATATAAATCTCAGATGAAGGGCTTTGATTGGATACATTTTAATAAAGGTTTGAATGCTTGGAATTCAAGATTTACATTAACTGAGCCATCATTATATAAAAAACAAATAAAATATTCAGAAAATTATTTTGTTGTTAATTTAAATGAATATAGGAAAATATGTGAAAAACATATTGATGATTTTAAAAAAATAAAAAGAATATCAAAAACAAACATCTAATGAATATTTTAATGATATCTAATGAACATGGAAAATTTCCAAGTGGCGTTTCAGCAATTATTAATGAACTTTGTTTGAAATGGAACACTAATGACCAAATAACTTTATTACTCAATTCTGAACATTGGAATTTTTTTGATCAGCTTGTAAAAATAAAAAAAATTAATATTGATAAAATTCCTGAATTTTATCTAAAAAGTAGTGTGAGTTATTTTAAATACTTACCTAAAATTTTAAAATTAATATTAATTCCCATTTTTATTATACTTGAATTTTTCAGGACTATAATATTGATTGCCATTTTAATTTTTTATTTAAAATCTAGAAATATTAATACAGTTTTAAGTCACAATGGCGGGTGGCCTGGGGGATCACTCAATAGAGTTATTATTTATGTATCTTTTTTATTAAAAATAAAAAAAAGAATTTTGATAATTCATAGTATGCCAGTTAAGCAAAAAAAAAATATTTTAATATTTTTGCAAAAGATACAAGAATATTTGATAAATTATTGCTCAACTGATCTTGTAACTGTTTCTAATATTTGTAAAAATAAAATTGAAAACAATACACACTTTAATAAAAAAATATCAGTAATTTATAATGGTATTGATAGCAGTGAAAAAAAATTCTTTAATACAAACAAAGATTTCTGGACTAAAAAAAATATATTTACTATAGCATATGTTGGCAGTTTAGAGAGATTTAAGGGAATTCATATATTATTAAGATCAATTAAAAGAATTGCAAAACCTGTAGAATTATTAGTTATAGGTAATGGAAACTCTGAATACTTAAAAGAATTAAAAAAGATATCTAAAAGTATTAATCACAAAATTCATTTCACAGGATTCAGAGATGATGTTGATGCGATTTTAAACTCTGTAGATGTATTAGTCTTACCTTCTATAGATTTTGAGAGTTTTGGTATTGTAATTCTAGAAGCAATGAGAAAATCAATTGCTGTCATTTGCTCAGATTTTGGTGGAATGAAAGAAATTGTAGTTAATAATCATACCGGACTTTTGTATAATTCTACTGATGAAAATGATTTATATTTAAAGATACAGTGCTTGATTGATGATGAAAAATTGAAGATATCATTAGGAAAAAACGGTAAAATGCATTTTTTAAATAAATTCACATCAGTGAAAATGTATAAAGATTATTTAAATCTAGTAAATGATTAAAATTTTTCTTAAAAAATTATTAGTTTTATATAGTAATTTTTTTTATATCAAATTTGAGTTTGTTAAAAGTCACGATTATTTAAATAAAAATCAATTAAATGAACTTAAAAACCTAGTGGGAAAAAATGATCTAATTGTAATTAGAGAATTTGAAAATAAATTTTCAAAATTAGTTGGCCATGGAAGATCACTAAGCTTTGCATCTGGCAGAATGGCTTTCTATGCTCTTTTGCAATCATTAAATATAAAAGCAAATGATGAAGTTATAATTCAAGCTGCTACATGCTCAGTTATGATAAATGCGATTTTAAAAATTGGAGCAAAACCAATTTATTCAGATATTGATCCAGAAACATTTGGTTCAAGCGTTGACTCTATTGTTAAATTAGTAAATTCTAAAACTAAGTTAATAGTTGCCCAGCACTCTTTTGGAATCCCATGTAAAATAAATGAAATATCTAAGTTAGCAAAAAAAGAAAATATTTTTTTGTTAGAAGATTGTGCATTAACTTTGGGATCCAAAGTAGAAGGTGTTGTCTGTGGAAATTTTGGAGATGCTGCATTATTTTCAACTGATCATAGTAAACCAATTAATACATTAATTGGGGGATTAATTTATACTAATAATAATAATGTTTATAAAAAAATTTTAGAAATTCAAAAAACAACATTAAAATTTTCAAATAAAAAACAATATGATTTGTGGGCTCAGTTAAAAGATGAAATAAAAATATTTTCTCCAAAGAAAAATAACTTTTATTTATATAGAAAAAAAATTTTTGATAGAATTTTCAAAAGAAAACCATTTCCAGATGAAGATTTTGGCACAAATTTTAATACTTCTTATCCTTACCCTGCATTAATGCCTACTTTTTTAGCAAAATTAGGAATTTATGAAATAAATTTATGGGAACAAAATGTACAAATAAGAAAAGAGAATTTAAAAAAATTATTCAAATTTTTTAATTCCAACACTAACGAAGAATTACCATCGATTTACAATGATAAAAATTTAGATATTATTCCTCACAGACTTGTCTGGTCATCATCTAATTCTTATTTTTTAACTAACAATATTGAAAAATTTATAAATATAAACTGGTTCTGGTTTACAGAGCCATTAGCTGCAAGAAATGAAAATTATGAAAACTATTATTATAAAGTCGGCTCTTGTATTAATGCAGAGGTTACAGGTTCAAAAATTATAAATATCCCATGTCATTTGGATAGTTATTGGACAAATAAAATGATAAAAATGATCAAAAGTAAATATTAATAAATAAAATAATTTAATAAATCTTACTTTAAGATATATGAAATAAATATATAAATTTAGATCTTTTTTATAAACCAGTATGTCTTTTAAAAATTGTTATAAAAATAAAGTTGTTTTAGTTACTGGACATACAGGTTTTAAAGGTTCATGGCTTTGCGCCTGGTTAATTAAAATGGGTGCTATTGTTATTGGAGTCTCCATGAATATTCCTACCAAACCTTCACATTACAATAAAATTAAATTATCAGAAAAAATAAAAGAATACAAAGTTGATATTCTAGAGCATAAGAAAATTAAAAAAATTATCAAATCTGTAAAACCCTCTTTTGTATTTCACCTTGCAGCTCAACCAATAGTGTCTGAATCATTTAAAAACCCTCTAAATACTTGGCACACAAACCTTATTGGAACTTTAAATATTTTAGACTCAATAAAAGATTTAAAAAATAAATGTTCTGCCGTATTTATTACAAGTGATAAATGTTATGAAAATTTAGAGTGGGTATGGGGTTATAAAGAAACTGACAGATTAGGAGGGATAGATCCTTATAGCGCATCAAAAGCATCTGCTGAGATAGCAATAAGATCATTTAATAAATCATTTTTATTTAATAATAAAAATATCCGATTAGCTTCTGCAAGAGCTGGTAATGTAATTGGTGGAGGTGATTGGGCCAATGACAGAATAGTAACAGATTGTGTAAAATCATGGTCAAAAAATAAGACCGTTAAATTAAGAAATCCTAAGTCTACAAGACCGTGGCAACATGTATTAGAGCCTCTAAGTGGATATTTGTGTCTAGGAATGCATCTGAATAATAATTCAAAATTTTCTGGTGAGTCTTATAATTTTGGACCTGGAAATTTTAAAAATTATAGTGTTTTAGAATTAGTTAAACAAATGTCGACTTATTGGCATAAAGTAAAATGGAAGATAGAAGAAAATACAAAAGTAAAAATGAAAGAGTCTGGTTTACTAAGTCTTAATTGCGATAAAGCATTAAGCGATTTAAATTGGAGATCTGCTTTATCTTTTGACCAAACAGTTAAGTTTACAGCAAAATGGTACAAAAAATATTATGAAATAAATAACGATACTTCAACTGTAACTAATAATCAAATAGATGAATATGTTGAAATAGCAAAAAAAAATAAATTACCTTGGACAAAATGAAACTAAATCTTATTTCAACACCCTTAGATATTGTTAATACTGAAGGAGGTAAAGTTATGCACGCTATGAAAAATATTGATAATAAATTTTTATTGGGTGAGGCATATTTTTCAGAAATAAATTATTTATCTGTAAGGGCTTGGAAAATGCATAAAATTATGACTATGAATTTAATAGTTCCTGTTGGTAATATTAAGTTTGTATTTTATAATGAAAAGGGAGATGAAAAAGAAGAGGTTATAGTTGGTGAAAAAAATTACGTGCGCTTAACAGTACCTCCAAAAACATGGTTTGGATTTATGGGCTTGTCTAAATTAAAAAATTTGTTACTTAATTTATCTGACATAACTCATGATAAAAATGAAATGAAAAAAAAAGATATTACAGAATTTGATTATAAATGGAGTAATTTATGAAAGTAATTATTCTTGCGGGTGGTTATGGAACTAGATTATCTGAATATACAGAAATACTGCCTAAACCAATGGTAGAAATTGGTAATAAACCAATTTTAATCCATCTTATGGAATACTATGCGAGCTTTGGACACGAGAATTTTTTTTTAGCTCTTGGCTATAAAGGAGATTATATAAAAAAATATTTTTTTAATTATGATTTATTAAATTCAGATATACAAATAGATTTTCAAAAAGGTCTAGTTGAAAAGAAAGTAATAAAAAAGATAAATTGGAAAGTTAATTTAATAGATACAGGTAGAGATACTATGACTGGTGGGCGATTAAAAAGATTAAAAGATTATATTGGAAATGAAAGATTTCTTTTAACTTATGGTGACGGTCTCTCAAATATTGATATTAATTCATTAATTGATTTTCACAAAGAACATGGGAAGATGATTACAGTATCGGCTGTTAGACCATCTGCAAGATTTGGAGAAATAAACATGGATGGTACAAAAGTAATTGATTTTAAAGAAAAACCTCAGATACAAAAAGGATGGATTAATGGAGGTTTTTTTGTAATTGAGCCAAGTTTTTTTGATTATATAATTAATGATAACACTGTACTTGAGGCAGAACCTTTAGAAAATGCTGCTAAAGATGGTGAATTAATTGCATTTAAGCATGATGGTTTCTGGCAATGTATGGATACAAAAAGAGATCATGAAATACTCGAAAATTTAATACTTAATAACAAGGCTCCTTGGCTAAAGTATGATAAGACTTTCTAAATCCTCATTAGGAAAAGCTGAAAAAAATTCTGTTTTAAAGGTTCTGAATAAAGAATTCTTAGGAATGGGTGAAGAGGTAAAATTATTTGAAAACCAATTATCAGATTTTTTCAATAGAGAAGTTGTATGCGTTGTCAATGGAACTTCAGCACTACATTTAGCGTTGCAGGCTATTGGTGTAGGTAAAGGTGACGAAGTATTAGTTCAGTCTGTTACTTATTTATCATCATATCAAGCAATATCAGCCACAGGTGCAAAACCTATTTCATGTGATATAAATATTAACAACATAAGTATTAATTTAGAAGATGCTAAAAAAAAAATAACTTCAAGAACAAAAGCTATTATGCCAGTTCTTTATGCTGGAAATCCTGGAAACTTATTTGAAGTTTATAAATTTGCAAAAAAATATAATTTGACTGTAGTAGAGGACTCTGCACATGCATTTGGCAGTGTTTTAAATGGCAAAAAGATTGGGAGTTTTGGTGATATTTCATGTTTTAGCTTTGACGGTATAAAAAATATCACTGCTGGTGAAGGTGGATGTATAGTTACTAATAACAAAAAGATATTATCACATGTAAGAGATGCTAGATTGCTTTCTGTAGAAAAAGATAGTCTTTTAAGAGTTCAAAATAAAAGATCATGGGAATTTGATGTAAAGTTTCAAGGGTGGCGATACCATATGAGTAACATCATGGCCGCAATTGGAATTATTCAATTAAGAAAAATAAAAAAAATAAAACAAAAGAGATACCAACTAGTAAAAAGGTATATAAAAAATTTAAAAAACAATGAAAATATTAAACTATTTGATTTTGATTATGAGAATATTATTCAACACATTTTTCCTATTAGAATATTGAAATTAGATGATAGAGAAAAGTTGCAAAAATTTTTTCTTAAAAATAAAATACAAATAGGTTATCATTATTTTCCCAATCATAAACTTACTTATTATAAAAAAAATAAAAATTATTTTCTTAAAAATACAAATATTATTCAAGATGAAGTCATTACCCTACCACTCCATTTGGATTTAAAAAATTCAGATGTTGATTATGTGTGCTACATATTAAAAAAATGGCTTAATGGTAATTGATTAAAATAGTTATATTATGAATAATATATTTAAAAAAAATTTAATCAGTGTGATTATGAATTGTCACAATTCTGAACAATACTTGTCTGAGGCAATAGAGAGTGTTCTTAATCAAACATATAAAAATTGGGAAATTATTTTTTTGGATAATGCATCAACTGATAAAAGTGCAGATATATTTAAAAGCTATAAAGATGATAGATTAAAATACTATTATTCTGGTAATTTTACTTCACTTGGAAATGCTAGAAATTTAGCTATTGAAAAATCTAGCGGAGAATTCATTGCCTTTTTAGATTGTGATGATTTATGGTATCCTTTGAAGTTAGAAAAACAAATTGTATTATTTGAAGATAAATTGATTGGAATTGTAATTTCAGACACACTTTTTTTTAATGATAAAAAAATCATTAAGCAACATTATAAAAATTTTAAACCACCTACAGGGAATGTCTTTAGACATTTGCTTTCATCATATTTTATTTCATTAGAAACTGCCATAATTAGGAAAAAAGCTTTACTTGAATTAGACCATTATTTTGATGAAAGATTTGAAGTTATAGAAGAATATGATTTATTTATAAGGTTATGTTATCACCATCATTTGGGTTATGTAGATCAAGTACTAGCAAAATGGAGAGTACATGCAAATAGCTTGACATGGAAAAGACCAAATTTATTTAATGATGAAACTAGAATTTTTCTTGTAAAAATTTCAAAATTAATTCCCGATTTTGATAATTTGTATAAAAAAGAAAAAAATGAAATTCTTGATAGTATTAATTTTAAAGAGGCATTAAATGAATGGAGCTTAGGAAACAAATTTAAATCACGAAAAATAATTTTATCTTTAAATAAAAAAAGAAAAAAAGCTAAGCTGGTATATTTTCTTACATTCTTTTTGCCATTTCGTATTTTTGATTATTTGAATAAAATTAGAATTGGTTTATAAGTATAATTAAACATATTATAAAATATGCAATTCACAAATATATTAGTAACTGGGGGTTTTGGTTTTATTGGATCCAATTTTATAAAAAAAATAGCTACTAATAAAAATTACAAAATTTTAAATATTGATAAAGTTTCTAATGTATCAATGCCAGAAAATTTATCCTATTTAAAAAAAAATAAAAAATATAAATTTATTAAGTGTGATATTAAGAATAAACAAAAAGTTAATGAAATTATTAATAGTTTTAAACCAAAAATTGTTGCCCACTTTGCAGCAGAAAGCCATGTTGACAACTCAATTAAAAAACCTGATGAATTTATAAATTCAAATATAATTGGAACATTTAATCTAATATCAGCATGTAATAATCTTTGGTCAGATAAAAAAAAATATGATACATCAAGATTTTTACATGTATCCACTGATGAAGTTTATGGTAGTTTAAAGATTAAAGATCCTCCATTTGAAGAAAAAAGTCAATATCAACCTAATTCTCCATATGCTTCTTCTAAGGCTTCATCAGATTTTTTAGTTAGGGCTTGGAATAAGACTTATGGATTTAAATCAATAATTACTAGTTGTTCAAATAATTATGGACCTATGCAGCATCCAGAAAAATTAATTCCTAAAATTATATTAAATGCAATAAATAAAAAAAAAATACCTATTTATGGAAATGGGAAAAATGTGCGTGATTGGATACATGTAAGTGATCATATAGATGCGCTTATTAAGGTTTTGAAAAATGGAAATGTAGGAGAAAAATATAATATAGGTGGAAATAATGAATTAAATAATATTACAATAGCAAAATTAATTTGTAATTATTTTAATAAAAATTACGATAAATCTTTCGATCATTTAAAATTGATTAATTATGTTGATGATAGACTGGGGCATGATTTTAGATATGCTATTAATGATAAAAAAATTAGAAAAAATTTAAATTTTAGAAATAAAAAAAATTTTAAACAAGGTATTCAAAATACAATTAAATGGTACATTGAGAATTCTAATTTTTTGAAAAAAAAATTTGGTATCAAGTGAATTTAATTTCTATAGTTATCCCTATATACAATGAAGAAGATTATATCAGAAACTTGATTGATGAAATTTTTGATGTTGTTAAACTTAATTTTGAGTTAATATTAGTTGATGATGGTAGTAATGATAACACCTATCATATTTTAAGAGAATTAAAAAATATTTATAATTTTAATATTATTTCAAATAAACTTAATAAAGGCCAAAGTTTTAGTATAAAAAAAGGTATTGAGAACGCTAAGTACGAAACAATCGTAACTCTTGATGCAGATGGTCAAAATGATCCTAAAGATATAGCATTGCTTTATAATAAATATTTTCAAAATAAAACAATAAAAATGGTCGGAGGTATTCGAAAAAATAGGAAAGACTCTTCAATAAAAATTTATAGCTCGAAAATTGCAAACTATATTAGAATGAAAATTTTAAATGATAATTGTAAAGACACAGGATGCTCTCTTAAAATTTTTGATAAAAAAATATTTTTAAAATTCCCATATTTTAATGGAATTCATCGTTTTATTCCTGCTCTTTTTTCAGGAAAGGGTTATGAAACAGCTTTTATAAATGTTTCTCATAGGCCAAGAACAACAGGAATTTCAAAATATGGAACTTTTGATAGACTTTTTAAAGGAATATTAGATATTTATAGGGTAAAAAAAATAATCAATCAGAAAGGTTTTGATGATTAATTTATTAAATAATTTATCATCTATTGAAATAATTTTTTTAATAATAGGTTTTGTAGGTCAAGGTTTGTTTGCTTCAAGATTTATTTTTCAATGGATTTATTCAGAAAAAAAGGGTGAAAGTAGTATACCCATTATTTTTTGGTATCTTAGTATATTTGGTGGCATAGGCTTATTAATATATGCTATTTATAGAAAAGATCCTGTAATTATTACAGGTCAATTATTTGGTATATTAATCTATTTAAGAAATTTAATTTTAATTTATAAAAAACAAAAAATTAAATAGAGGTTTAAAATGAGTACTATAAAAAATTACATTAATGGAAAAATAGTTGGATCATCGGAGAAGTACCAAGATGTTTATGATCCCTCAAAGGGTGAAATAATTGCAAAAGTAATAATGTCTAATGAAATTGATTATAATAATGTAATTGAAAGTTCTCAAGAAAGTCAGAAAAATTGGTCTAAAATAACACCCCTAAATAGATCGAGAATTTTATTTAAATATAAAGATTTAATTGGACAAAATAAAAATTATCTTGCTGAATTAGTTTCAAAAGAGCATGGCAAAACTTTGGAAGATGCTAAAGGTTCTGTAACTAGAGGATTAGAAGTAGTTGAATTTGCTTGTGGAATTCCTCATTTATTAAAGGGTGAATTTTCAGAAAATGTTGGTACTAATATTGATTCATGGTCTACAAGACAACCTCTTGGAGTTTGTGCTGGAATTACACCTTTTAATTTTCCTGCAATGGTTCCAATGTGGATGTT
>TARA_B100000963_G_scaffold25799_1_pt1 | contig 26648 bp, 35 predicted proteins | sample TARA_B100000963 | Tara Oceans TARA_B100000963 (sample SAMEA2622097) | marine metagenome | biome: marine biome (ENVO:00000447); feature: surface water layer (ENVO:00002042); material: "saline water (ENVO:00002010), including plankton (ENVO:xxxxxxxx)" | depth 5 m | reverse complement strand
AGAAATCAATGGAATTCACAAAACAGAGCAGTTGTCGAAGCTTCTAATGTTCAATGGCGAAGACAAGCTAATACTGCTAACACAGCAGCACAGAATGCTATTAATATGCAGAATGCGATGAATGCTTTTAACATGTCACAAAATGCTTTATCTTTTATGTGGCAAGAGTTACGAGATAATGCTGATTATGATTTTAGAGCTGGAGAAAATGAAAAAAATAGAATAGCTCAATTAGTTAGTACAGCATTAGCTTCTGACCCTGAAAGGTATGGTAGTGGTTTAGCAGCAATAGAAAACTTAATAGGAATAATAACAGAGGATATATAAAATGGGATTTTTAAGAAAAGTCTTTAAAAAAGTAAAAAAAGGCATTAAAAAAGTAGTCAGAGGAGTTAAGAAAGTTGTTAAGAAAATTAGCAAAAGTAAAATCCTTAAAACTATAGCACTTGTAGGAGCAGCTTTAGTCACGGGAGGAGCAGCGGTAGGAGCTTTTGGAGGTCAGTTTGCAACTTCAGCAGTAGGTAAAGCATTAATTGGAGCTAAAAACTTTATTACTGGTCTACCTGTAGTAGGCACAGTGGCTAAACCATTTGAGTTTTTAGGAGCTGCTGTGGGTACAGGAGCTGGTAAAGTTACAGACTTTTTAGGTTTTACAAGTGAAGCAGGAAGATTAAATTTAGATAAAATAGCTTTTGACCCTGTTAATAATTCATATTTAAATATTGAAACAGGACAACCTTTAACTCAATCTGAAATATCTAATTTACCTGCTTCTTTTAAAGATACAGCACAAGTATCTGGTTCTTATTTAGATGCTAGTGGTAAAATTGTAAGAGCAGGGGATAAAGTTGAAACAGTAAAACAAACAGGATTCTTTGATACTACTGCAGGTCAATTTGTTAGAGATGTAGGTATGAGTTATGCTGAATCAAAGCTACAACCAGACCCAGAAATACCGGGTCAATATGTAGGCTATGGAGGCGATGAACAAAGTATGTTAGACCCATTACAAGTGTCTTTTGCTCAACCAGCTGTCAATTTAAATGATGCTTATAATAATTTACAGTTTGGCACAGGAGATGTTGGTTACTTAGCTAGTGATTTATATAGACAAGAAACTGTAGGAGGGATGGCATAATGGCACAACAAAGAGAATTAAGACCTGTAGTATCTAATAATTTAACAGATGCTGTTGAGCAGGTTATTTTAGATGCTCAAGCGGCTGGTGTTGACTTAGATGATATTGAAGATAAACCAAAAGTTAGAGGTCAGCTTAGAGATAGTCAAGAAGGTTTAGATAAACTAGTAGCTTTAAAATCTCAAGGTGCTGCTATACCCGGACAATCTTTAACAAACAGTCCTGACCAACCTTATCCATGGGAACAACCAGCAGAGTTTGCTAATCCTAGAGATGCTATTGATGCTATCTTAACTCAATTATTACAACCAGAAGCAGCTAAAGAAATTGTTAAAGGTTTAGCTAGTGGAGCTAGTGTTGGTGATTTAGCTATGGCAATTACTTATGCTAAATTTACTGAAGGTAAAATTAACCCAGATACTATGCTTCTAGTCATGGAGCCTATTATGTATTTAATTATGAGCATAGGTGAGGAAGCAAACATACAGTACAACATTGATAACGATGATATTGATGAAGAAGATGAGGAGGAAACAGAGACAAAACTTGAACAATTTAAAACTGCTGTTGAACAAATTAAAGCAGGTACTACAGACAAACAAATAAGACCAGAAAATTTAGCTGAAGGAGTAGTAGATAAATCACTACTCGACAGAGTTAAAGAAGCTGGTCCAGAAATTAGACAAAGTTTATTAGCGAGGGAAGAAGATGAGTGATTATTTAAAAGATTCTAAATTTGGTCAAGTAGCCACTAGTTTATTAGGTCAACAAAGAAAATCAAAACGTAAAGACTTTGTTTACAGTTTACTCGGTGGATTCTTAAAAGGGCAACAGAGAAGATTAAAGCAAGGTTTGAATGATGCTATCGAAGATGTTAATACAAAGTACAATGATATTTTTGTAAATAATAAAGAAGAGTGGGATGGTTCTGCTGCTAATAGAAAAGCAATCGCAGAGGCTAATAGAATAGGTGAAGATACTTGGCTTAAAAAACAAGTTAATCAAAATATTGATATTCATTTACAAGACTTAGGAGTTTCTTGGCAAAATCGACAAAGTCAAGAAAAAGAAGTTCAAGATAAAATGTTTGAAATCTATAATCAACAATATCAAAGAGAAAAAGAAAGACTAGATTTATTAAGACAAAATCCAGTAAACACTTATGATACTTTTAGTAAGTATAATCAAGCTGCTAAAAATGAATATCTTGCAGCTCTCGATGCTGTTCAAAATGACCCAACTAAAAAGAGCTTATTAGCTGCTGCATTTAATAGAATTTTTAGAACAGAAAAAGATGCAGAAGGTAATTTAACTTCAACTAATGCTGCAAAAATAGAGCTAGAAAATCAACTAAATATAGCTAAAGAACAAAGACAAGAATTTAGAAAGGGTGTTACTTCAGCTGATGCTTTACTAAATGATTATTATTCTAGTATGGTCGGTAAAACTTCTCAAGAACTAGAAAACAATTTAGTTCCTCTAGCTAAAAAACCTTTTACTGATAAACAAATTCTTAATCAAATAAAACTTAATGATACACATTTCGAAGATGAAGTCTTTATGAAAATTCCTTTAAATATACCGGTGTTAAAAACTGGTGTTACTATTGAAAATATTAAAGACATACCTGAGTTAAATGAAGATAACATAGAAGAAGTTAATATTAAAAAAGTTTGGAAAGATAAAAAAATTAAAGTTTATAATCCTGATACACAGGAATTAAGCACTATTAGTTCTTTTAAAATGAGAGAAATTTTAGCAAGACAAGCCCTATCTTTAAATGATATTAAAATGAAAAACGGTATAAATCCAACAGTCGGAGCTGGTATTATCAATGAAAGTTTCCAATCATTTGCTAACGAAGGTAGATTTTTACGACTTAAAGAATTAACCAAAGGAGGGCTTAATTTAGGTCCACTAGGAATTATTGGAGGAGAAACACAATGGGATGCCGATGACATTTTATTTATAGCTCCTAGTCAAACAGGGCAAAATTTATTAAGAAACAAAGTTTCAGCTAGTGATGCTGTAGCTATTAATCAGAGTCAAGGTTCTGAAGATATTATAATTACAGACCCTAAAGAAATTCCATTTAGTTCTACAGCCTTTATACAAATGTTAGAAGATGCCGATAATATAAAAGAAAAAGAAAAAGAAATTAATGAATTAAAGAAAATATATCCAAACAACAGCGAAGAGATAGACAAGCTTTATAATTTAGTTTTAAAATCTCAATCATCTAACCAAAAAACTAAAAAATTAGATAATGATATTAAAGAAGCTAAAACAACTTCTAACAAAGATAATGGCGAAGTAGAAGTAGATGTTGAAGCTAAAAGAGATGGAATAATTAATACTTTAGGAAAAGATATTTTTTCTTTTTTTAAATCTCAACAAGGCAAAGCAGACCTAAATAAACTGGAAAGATATTCTAATAATAATTATTATAATACTGTAGTAATTAAAAAACTTTTAAAAAAATATGGTTTATCTGAAGATGCTAGTCCTGCAGAAGTAGCAAACTTTTTAGATAACTTTAACTCTGAATCATCTTTACTAGCTAGACAATAAGGATATTAATGTCACTAAGTTATTTCGATTACATAAAAGAACCTCTTGATACATTTGATTCTAATGTAGAAGTCCCTCTTCAAAATAAGACTAAATTACCAGAACCTCAAAAATCTAATTTAAGTTACTTTGATTATCTTAAAAAAGAAGAAGAGGAAGAAGAAATTATTGAAACTCAAAAGATACCTGAAGCTCAACGACCTAAGTTAAGTTATTTTGATTATCTAGAAAAACCTAAAAAAGAAATATCATTTGGACGAGAAGTTGCTTATGGAGTAGCTCAAGAGCCTACAGCTTTTGGTAGTTTATTTAGAATAGGTAAAGCAGCCTTCGAATCTTTTGTCGATGCTGATGAGACCTACGAAGAGGCTAGAGCTAGAATAGAAAAAAATAGACAAGAAAAAATACTTGAAGAGTTTCCAGAGTTTAGAGGTCGAGAAGAAACAGCAGGAGTTCTTACAGGTCGAGCTGCTGTTGGTCTTGCTGACCCTATTACCTTTTTAGTTCCTTGGATGAAAATTGCCAAAGCTGGTAAACTTGCTAGTTTAGGCTCAGCAGGAACTTTTGCAGCTACTGACATTGCTTTAAGAGAAGAGGCTTTGTATGGTGAAGTTAGACCAGAGATGGTTGGTTTAGGTTTTGGTTTAGGTGTAGCTGGTGGTGCTGTCGGTGAAGTTGGCATGTCTCTGTATAGAAGAGCAGTAAATGATAAAGTTACTGTTGTTAATAAAGCTGGGCAAAAAGTAGATAAAGACGTCACTATTAAAGGAGCAACTCAGGCTCCTATTATTAAAGAACAAGATATTCCTACTATAGAAAAACTAGGGCAACAAACAGCTGTCGAAGTAGAAAAGTCTCTCGATAATATTGGTAATCTAAGTTTAAACCTTAGAAAACTTACAGATGAAAAACTAGAGTTGTCAAATTCTTTAAAGCTTATTAAAAAAGAACGTGACGAGCTATATACTAAAAATATAGGTAAGTCTTACTATCGTCAAGCAACTAAATTATCTAAAGAAGCAACTAGCCTTGAAAGAAAAATTAAAGCTAATAAAAAACAAAAAGATGATATTAATAAAAGAATTGAAGATATTTATTTAAAAGAAATACCTGATAACTTTTTAGATGTTTATAGTACAAGCATGTTAAATGGTTTAAAGAAAGGTGTTTTAAATGAAAACTTTGCTAGAGCTTTAACTCAAGAACTAACCAGACCTTTATTTGGTGCTATCATTGGCGGTGGGATTGGAGCTTCTTTTACTGAAGAAGACCAAGGCAATGATAAAATGATAACCTTTGCTTTACTTGGTGCAACACTCGGTAAGTTTCAAAAAACTATTCAAAGCAAATCTTTTGAGTTAGTACCACAAAAAATAAAAAATGCTGCTGGTGATGAATTTATCTCAGGTTTTAAAAGGTCTTGGTACAATACATTAAAAGATATTTCAGCTGGTTCCCATATACAATCTTTAATGAGCTGGTCAGATGATGTCGCTGTTAGATTTGGTGCTAGAATGTACGCACCTCAAGGTGGAGGAGTTACTTTAGGCAGGACTACTGTAGCTAATCCTGTTGAAAATGAAGCTATGTTACAACTTGCTTTATGGCGAGATAGAGCTTCTGATATGTTTAGCAAGTACGATGATGATGTCTTAATTCTAGCAGGTAAAATTAGTAATCAAAGAGGACTAGCATCTAAAAAACATTCTTTCCTATCAGCAGAAGATAAATTAAATCCAAACTTTAAACAAGCTGAAAAGCTTTCTAGAGAAATAGATAAATATAATAATGATTTTTCTAACTATATGTTAGTTCGTGGTATTAATTTTACTAAAGAAGATAACTATGGTTTAACTCAAATATTAAAACCTAGCTATGTAGATGAAAAAAATTATGCCGAAGTTATCCAAAAATTAACCAAAGCTTTTGAACTACAAAATAAAAACATTAGAAAAACTTTAACAGCTAAACAATTAAAAGATAAAGATTTTTTAGAAGAAAATTATCCTACATTATTAAGAAGCCCTAAAAAAGTTGCTCAGGGTTATTTAAGTACAGCAACAAAAGAAAGAAATAATTCTTTGTTTTCAGATAAAGATGATATTCTTTTTAAGACCAATAATAATGACCCTTTAATTAAAGGACAAAATACAGATTTTGTTTTACAAGCTGCTCGTCACTTTGATAAAAGAAGAACATTGTTTGACCAAGAAGCTCGGGCATCTGTTTCAGAATTGTTTGAAAATAATCCTTTACTAACTACTCAAACTTTAACTAATAATAGTATTAGAGTAGCTGAGTTTGCTAAACAATTTGGTGCTAAAGGTGAAGGTATAAAAGATATATTTAGTAGAATAGATAATAGGTATAAACAATTAGCAGACCCTGATAATAAATACAAAACTGTCAGTGATTTATATGCTAATGTTCCCGGTGTTAAAAATGCAGCCACAACAGAAAAAAATAAAATTAAAGAATCTTTAGAAACATATTTTGGAGTTTATGGTATTGAAGCAATGCCTACAGGTGATGCAGCTAGAACTTTTTCTACTTTTTTACAAACTAGTCTAGCAACCACTAGGCTTTTTAAAGTAGCTATTCCAAGTACAGGTGATTTGATGCAAACTATAACTAACAGTGGTTATGGTCCTGCTATTAGGTCAGCAGTTACTCAAATTAAAGCATCGCAAGGTAAAGCTTTACCTCTATCTACCGAAGGACTAGGTTTAAGAAGAGCTGTAAGAAAACCAAAAAACTTTATGGATGGTTTCTTAGGTAGAAACAGACACGATAATATTTTAGAAAGAGAATTATCTGATGTACTTTTAATTGGCAATTCAACAGGAGCTAGGAAGTTTCAGAAAAAAATGCATGACTTTACTAGAGACTTTTTTGAAGTAGTACAATTAGGTAGAATTACAAGAGTAGCTAGAAGTTTTGCGTTTGATGCTGGAGTATTTAGAACTATGGATATTGCTCGTTTAAATGCTCGAGGTAAAACTAAAGAGTTTTTAAAAAGTCGAGCAGCTATTCAAAAAGAAATAGATACTCTAGGTTTAACAAGGAAAGATATAGACTACTTAAGTCAGTTTAAAACTGTTGAGTCAGCTCTTTCAGATGCTACAGGTAAAGGACTACTTAAGAAAGCAGGAATGAGAGCAGCTAATAGAGATGCTATGATACCTTTAGTTGGTAATAGACGATTGTTTGGTCAAACTAAAAACCCTTATGTTAAGTTTTTAGGTAGTTTTTTATCATGGGCCCAAGCTAAAACTTCTCAAACTAATGCTTTAATAGCTAGAGTTGAAGAAGGAGATATTGCTTTGTTTTTAAAAATAGCAGCAGCTCTTCCGGTTTTTGCTTCTATACGAGAATTACAAGTATCTTTGTCTACCAATCAAAAGTATAGAGAAGGAGTAAATGATGAAACTTTAGCTCAAAAAGTTGGAGAGGCTTTGTCTTATTCAGGTTTAAATACTTATGGTATAGATAAAATTAGAGGTATTGCAAAATACTCAGACTATGGTTCTAGTGTAACTGAACAAGTAGCTCCTGTCTTAGGTTATATGGAAGACTTAGCTGAGATACCTTTTAAAGGTCTTCCAGAATTTTATCCAGATGAAGATGAAGAAATGATGGAAGCATTTATTGATGGTTTAGAAGCAACACTTTTAGAAACTGCAGATGTTTTACCAATCGCTAGAGAAGGAGCAGGACTTTATAGAGCATCAGCAGAAGACGAAGACGAAAGTATTTTACCTAAATACGCAACAGGTGGTTTAGTCTCAGGGCCAGAAGTACCTTATACCCAAGAGGACCCAGCAGACCGTATCAATCCTTTGACTGGTGAGCCTTATCAAGAACAGATGAGTCGGCTAGGTTTTGCTGAGGGTAAAGAAGTTGTTGCTAATAGAGCAACTAGGAATAATAATCCATTTAACTTAGTTTATGGTCCAGCTATAGGAGCTAAAGAAATACCATGGGAAGGTAAAGTTCCACACAACCCAAAAATTGAAGATACGTTTGAAGTGTTTGAAGATAATGTCATGGGGTTTAGAGCTGGTATAAAAAATACATACACTCATTATAATAGAGGTAATAACACCGTAGAAAAATTAATAAAAATACATGCTCCTGAAAAAGGCGACATTGTTAAAGGTAAAAGTGAAAATCCAAATCAAGAAAAATTTATTAAAATGGTAGCCAAAAATTTAAACGTTAGACCTGACGAAGTAATAAATTTAAATGACCCTGAAGTAATGAAAGAGTATGCTAGAAGTGTTGCTATATTTGAAGGACATGAAAATATAAAAGAAGAAGAAATTAGCAAAGCTTTAAGTCTTGTAGAGGCTGTAAAGTCTGGTGGTCTTGGTTCTTCTATTGAACAACAAACACAAAATAATTAACATGATACTCTACACAGAACAACAACTAGAGGAAGCTTGGCGAGATAATTGCAAAGCTAGAGCAGGTCTTAATTTACCTTGGGTAACTATTGAAGATTATAGACCTTTGTATGAAAAAGAAATGGAAAAATTTATGTTAGGAGAATTTGAATAGTGGGTTTTCCTTTTGAAATAATAACTATGTTGGCCTCCACAGTCCTTGGTGGTTTGATGAGTGTCTGGGCTGAGAGTCGAAAGGCTAAGGCAGAGCAACAAAAACTTTTAATAACCCGTGGTGAGTTTGGTATGAAAGAAAGACAACAATCTTTAGACCATGGTTTAAAAGATAAAGGCTTTGCTTGGACTAGAAGAATCATAGCTTTAACTTCAGTCTTTGCGATTGTGTTATTACCTAAACTAGTAGCAGTCTACTATCCAGATGTTTCTGTGACTGTTGGCTATACTAACTGGAATCCGGGCTTTTGGTTCTTGAAAGAAGGTAGAGAAATATTTGAATGGGTTACATTTCAGGGCTTGGTAATTACACAATTAGATACTAATTTAGTCTCAGCAATTATAGGTATGTACTTTGGTGGTAGTTTAGTTAAAGGTAGATAATGAATACAAAAACATGGATGGACATTTTAGAAACTGTAGGAATTCCTGCGGCTTTTGCTGTAGCAGCTGGGTGGATGGTCTGGAAACTATTTAATCATTTGATAGCAGATGTCCATAAAAAACTAGATACTCAACATAGCATGATAGTAGCTTTAATAGATAGGATAAGACAAATAGACAACGATATAATAAGAATAGACACAATGTGTCGGACAGCTATGGGAGTGCCTGTAGATGTAGATAGATTAGCAAGGGCAGATGGAAAAAAAGACCAACGAAAAGATTGAGGAAATTATGTTAAAAAGCTTAGAACTAACCCTATTAATTGCAGGGTTTTTAGTTATGACTGCTGGTGTCAGCGGTAATATATTTGCCGATGAATTAGTACACAAATTTAAGTCGCCTTCTTTTAGTGGGCTAAATACTTCAGCTCACTATCTTACTATTGAGAATCAAGAGTTTAATAGAAAGGCAGCTATTAAAGCTGAAATAAAAGCTTATCGAGAAGAGCTAGAAAGAGAAGCAGATAATACAACTCTAGCAAGATTTATCAGAAACTTAGAATCAAGAATATATGCTCAATTATCACGACAGTTAGTAGATGCTTTGTTTGGTGAAGACCCAAGCACAGCTGGAGTGTTAGAGTTAATGGGTAATACTATTGAATATACCGTTAGTCCAGACGGTACTATGATTACATTAAAGATTACAGATGCAGAGGGGAATGTTACAGAGATTACTGTTCCTATCGGTTCTTTTACTTTCTAGTTGTTCAAGCCTTAGACACAGTTCTCTATTAGATGAGAATGTCATAGGAGCTTATTCAAAGAAAAGACCAAGTACCGTATTAGAGTTACAGTCAGAAGAGTTAAAAAACTTAAGACCGGCTAGAATTAAGCCGACTATTGCTATTTATCCTAATAGCTTCACAGACCTAACAGGGCAAAGAAAGAGTAATAGTACCTTTGCTTTATTTAGTTCTGCTATAACTCAATCACCTGATGCTTTACTTATCAGGGCTTTTAAACATGCTGCAGATGGTCAATTCTTTACAGTTGTCGAAAGAGTAGGTTTAGATAACTTAACTAAAGAACGACAAATAATTAGAACAACCCGCAAAGACTTTGAAGACAATACAGAGTTAAACCCTCTTATCTTCGCAGGTCTACTGGTTCAGGGCGGAGTCATTTCGTATGACACGAACCTAAAAAGTGGTGGTAATGGTGCTAGATATCTAGGCATCGGCATGAGCCGCCAATATCGTGAAGACACTGTGACAGTTTCTTTACGACTAGTTTCTGTTAATACCGGAGAAATATTAATAGAAGTACTAACATCAAAGACTATCCTATCTGTAGGAGTTTCTAATGATATCTTTAGATTCATTGAAGCTGGGACAGAGTTAGTAGAAATAGAATCTGGTGTTACACAAAACGAAAGTGTATCTATTGCTCTCCAAAAAGCGATAGAGACAAGTGTACTAGAAATAGTACAACAAGGAATAGAGAGGAGATTTTGGAGTTATGAATAGAATAATTATATTATTAGCTTTCTTAGGCTTTATAGCCAAAGCCGACAATGAAATATACATCAATCAAGTTGGTTCAGACTTAAACCTAGATGTTGAACAACTAGGCGGTTCCAACCTTATTGGTGGTCTTGATGCTGTTTCAGGTCAAATGACTGCACTAGAATTAACTGGTGGTTCTATGACTTTAGACATCAATCAACTTGGGGATTCCAACAAATTTATTGGAGACATTATCTTAGATTCACTAGTAGGTTTTTTTGAATTTGATGGTGATAGTAATACTTTTGAAATTCAAGTAGACCCAACAGATACTTATAGTGCTGATGGTGGTAATTACTATGTTGATGTTACAGGCTCAAGTAATGACTTTGAGTTAAATGTTGCAACAAATGCTTTAGCAGAATACTTAGACCTCGACTGGATTATCAATGGTGATTTAAATACCATAGATTACACAGTAGATATTGATGGAGCCACATCTTATTTAGATATAGATGGTGACTCAAACAGTGTGGTCTATAATGGTAGTGGTTATGCTGATGGTTATTTTTATCTAGACCAAACAGGTAGCAGTCGAGCATTTAATATTACACAGAGTTCAACTTTAGCAAGTGATTGGCTTAAGATTATTTCTACTGGCAATAATGGCACTGTCTGTATCATACAATCAGATTCAGGCAGCACAAGTTGCTAGTATAGGAAGCATAACAGAATTAAAAGGTATAGGGAGAGTAGTAAGGGAGCAAGACCCCTTTACTGCTGCTCTCGCTTTTACTATTAATAGTTTTGATAATGTCGAAACTTCTAATGGTCGAATAGGTATAACTTTTCTAGACGACTCGCAGGTTCGACTTACCGAACACTCACAGTTAGTTATAGATGAGTTTATCTATGACCCTGACCCATCTAAATCTAAGATGGCTCTACAGTTTGCTAGTGGTACAGCTAGGTTTATTACCGGCAAATTAGCCTCTATCAATAAAGAAAACATCTCTATCAAGACTCCAAGTGCTACTATCGGTATTAGGGGAACAGACTTTACTGTTACTGTTGATGAACTCGGCAGGTCTTTAATAATACTATTACCAAATGAACAGGGAATTGCTTCTGGTGAAATAGTTGTTTCTACTTTAGCAGGACAAGTAGTTCTCAACAAACCCTATCAAGCTACTACAGTTGAGTTGCTTGAAACAACACCTAGTAGTCCTGTTATTTTAGACTTGACTCTAGATATTATTGACAACATGTTGATTGTCAATCCACCAAAACAAGACTCAGATTTTGTTAACGAAGAAAAACAAACAGATGGCTCGGACAATATTCTAGACATAGACTATTTAGAGTTTGACGAACTAGAACAAGACTACTTAGCAGAAGATAACTTAGAGTTCACCGAACTTGATATCAACTATTTAGATGTAAATTTCTTAGAAGACCTTCTAAGTATTATAGAAGAAGTTGATGAGTTAGAACAAAATGTTTTGAACACTGGTGATATTAGTGTTCAAGGCACAGCTTTTGGTTTTGACTCTAACACCCAAGTAAATACTTTTATTACTGACACAGTTATAACTTTCTTAAGACAAGTAGAAGACACAGTAAGATTAGATTTAGATACTAACAACAGTTATAAGGTTTTAATTATACAAGATGGTAAAGCAATTACTATTACTCTTAATGGCGGTAGTAACTCTTCCATTACTATCAAGCAGTCTTCCGGATGAAGTGGGCTAGTCTTTTACTTTTTTTATTGACACTTCCCTTAGTGTTCAATGCTCCACCGTTAGAAATACTAAGACTCAAGACCTTTGATGCCCTTGTCAAGACTCCAGAGCCTACTGGTTACTTTACTATCCTCAACATTGATGAAGAGTTTATAGACCAGCAAGGTGGTTATCCTTTACCTCGTCAGACCCTAGCAGACATACAACTTAAGTTATTACAACAAGGAGCCTTGGGGGTTGGCTGGACAATACTCTTTCCTCATCCTGATAGACTAGGAGGCGATGAAGCCTTTGCTGAGATGCTTGGTTTAGCTCCTAGTGTCATAGCAATGCCCGAAGTAAATAATAATAAATATCCACAGACACACGGAACAGTTATCTTAGGACCTGATATTAGTTTAACTCAAGCTCAAGGTTTCTTAGAAAACATTCCAGTCTTAAAAGACTCTGCAGCTCAAGGAGCTGTGTCAGTGCCGGTTGATATAGATAATCTAGTTAGACAGATACCCCTCATCCAACAAACCCCAGAGGGCTGGGTAGCTTCTTTTGGTACAGAAGTTCTTAAGATACTTGGCGGTGGCAATACTTATCAAATAAAAACCAACGAGAACGGTATAGAGATGATAAGAGTAAAAGGTATACCACCTATCTCTACAGACTCAGCAGGTAAAAAATGGATTAGTTGGGTCAAGACACCAGAGACTAACCTAACTGAAATGGATGTGCAGAGTAAGTTTGTCTTTGTTGGTTTTACTGCTTCTGGAATACAGAGACAACTAGCAACTCCTGTGGGTTTATTAGAGCCACATAAAATTCAAGCAGCCTTAGCTGAGTCTATTTTACTGGAGACACCTAGCATACCAGATTATCGTTTGTTTGCTGAACTAAGTATCTTAGTAGTAGCTGGTTTACTCGTAGGTATTTTAACTGGTTTCTTAGGTATTACTACAGGTTTAGTCTCAGCCTTAAGTATCTTTAGTGGGGTAGCTTATCTTGGTTGGTCTTTCATACAGCAAAATCTTTTGATAGATGTCACATGGACTCTAATAAGTTTGTTTTTAATTTCTGCTCAACAGTTCTATCTAAACTTTAGAACTCAGTTTAAACTTAGACAACAAATCAAGAAGCAGTTCTCTACTTATCTTGACCCTCGACAAGTGGCTAGACTACAAAAGAATCCAGAGTTATTAAGATTGGGCGGTGAAAGAAGAAACTGTACGATAATGTTTACAGATGTCAGGGGTTTTACTTCTATGTCAGAGAAACTAGAACCAGAAGAAGTTATTGAGATAATGAACAAAGCTTTAACTATTCAAGCAGATGCAGTCAAAGCTAATGAAGGAATGGTAGATAAATATATCGGTGATGCTATGATGGCTGTTTGGAATGCTCCAGTAGATGTTGAGAACCATGAGCAAAAAGCTATTAAGACAGCTCTTCAAATAAGACACGCAATGCAAGAAGCACAGTTAGATATTGAGATTGGTATAGGAATAAACTCTGGAGAAGTTGTTGCAGGAAATATGGGAAGTGAATCTCGTTTTGAATATAGTGTTTTGGGCGATGCATGTAATCTTGCAGCTCGGTTAGAGTCTTCATGTAAATCTGTTGGTAAAAATTTAGTTATTGGTGAGGCAACCATTAGCAAATATAAAGGTAAAGTAACAGAGTTAGAGTCTATTTTTGTCAAAGGTAAGGAAAAACCGGTAAAAATCTACACAATTTAAGCTAAATGCTCTGAGAGCCTCACATATCGCTTCTAAGCAATTTTGTTAGTTTTTGGACATATAGTATTACTTGAATGCTTTACGTTCAATACAAGCGATTCTGTGAGGTCATTTTTTCACAGATTTAGTTTTTTAGTGCATTAACTTCTTTTTCTAGAAACTTATGTAGTGGTTCGAGTTTAACTTTACCATTTCTAACAATACTTTTAATCATCTCTCTTTCATGGAGAGGAAACACAGTATCAATTTTATTTTCTGGTAACATGCTAAGCTCTGTTACAATTTTATTTTCTCTAGTTAATAAAACTTTAAAGCTAATTAAGTTTGCTTCTTTATTATTCATTTATATTTTCTAAGTTACTAAAAGTAACTTTATCTTGTCTACCTCTTAAACCTGCCTTCATGTAAGTAGTAGCCCTACCTTCAAAAAAGTTTTGATGTTCAACACCCATAACTTCATCTAGCCAAGTAAGAGGATTTTCTTTTTGATTGTAATTAGGTTTAAGACCTAGTTGTAAAAGTCTTCTATCAGCAATATAACGATTGTACTTGTACATATCTTCTTTAGTTAAGCCTTGAATATTACCCATTTCAAAAACTAAATCTAAAAATTTATCTTCTAGTTCAACCATTTGTCTACAGATATCGTATATCTCTTTTTTAAATTCATCTGTCCAAATATCTATGTTCTCTTGAATGAATTGTCTAAACAGTTTAGTCATAGCTTCGACATGCATGGACTCATCACGAATAGAGTAAGTAACTATCTGTCCCATGCCTTTCATCTTACCGAACCTTGGAAAGTTTAATAAGATTGCAAAACTTGAGAACAACTGTAGTCCTTCAGTAAAGGCTGAGTAGACTGCTAAAGTTTTAGCTATACTTCTTTTATCTTGTCTAGTAGTCTTAATATCATTGATATATTCATGTTTGTCGGACATCTCTTCATACTCAGCAAAAGCTTTATACTCATTATCAGGCATACCAACAGTATCAAGTAATAAACTGTAAGCATGTTGATGAATAGATTCCATATTAGCAAACGAACCCATCATCATACGAGCCTCTGGTTTTTTAAATATTCTCATATATCTGTCTATATAACCAGCACCAACATCAACATCTGATTGAGTAAACAATCTAAATATTTGTGTTAGTAAATTCTTTTCAACATCCGAAAGGTCTTGCCAATCCTTAACATCTGTATGTAGTGGCACAGACTCCGGCATCCAATGCATTTGATTTTGCAGGACATAGTAATCAAACATCCATGCATCATCAAAAGGTTTATAATATTCTCTATTCGCTAGTAAACTCATAATCTAACTCCCTTAATCTTTTAATATTTTCAGTTGCTTCTACATATTTTTTAAACAGCTTATCAAAAGTAGCCACCATATCAGGGTGGTCGGCTACTGCAACTGGATTAGTAATATACAACCTTAAATTAGTTTTAGCTATTTTTTGTTGTGCTGAGTATTTTTCATACAAAGCTTCAAATAATTCATTAGTAAACATTTTATTTTTTACTCCTTTTAATTTTTTTTAACCATTTAGCACCATCTCGTTCAGCATCTAAGAATACTGCTCTAGTGAAAAGTAAAGGTATAATAACACTACAATGCACTGCAAAAGAGAGAACAGAGTTATAACCATACCAACCCATGTAGTAAGTAGCAAGTAAACCAAAAAAGAAACTCCAAACTGTAAACAAAACTAAAGTAAAGTAAGCCTGTATAGATGGGTCTGGTATATACTTAAGAGGATTATATCTATTGTCCATAACTAATTTCCAACAACTGTCTATCCAATATATTGTTTCTAATAATTTTTTTTTCATCCTTGTCCTCTATATTTTTTAAAGCTTCTTCTTTTATGTTTGTTCATCGTAGATGTTGCTAAGTTACCTTGCCCTTGCGAAGTTTTTTTACCGTTTACTCCTGCAACTGGTTTATGTGCGGTAGAAAACTGACTCTTTGATTTCTTCGGCACTATCCCTCACAAGCTATACAACCCTCGTCTAGTTTAATACGAGGTATTTTAATATTAACATTCTCTGCATTCCTTGCAGCATTCGACCTAAAATAATACAAAGATTTTAACTTACAAGCACCATACCAATGCACATCATTAACATACTGCATGTAATCATCATGTACTTCTTGAGACTCAGTGGCTTTAGGTAAGACAAAAAATAAATTTACTGATTGAGATTGACAAATAAACTCTTGTCGCTTGTAAGCATGTTCAACTAACCATATCTGATTTATTTCATTAGCAGTTTTAAATAACTCTTTTTCTTCTGCTGTTAAAAATTTTAAGTGTTGTACCGAACCATCATGTCCAGCAATGTCTTTCCAAGTCTCTATTAACTCTTGTCCTTTTAAACCTTTAGACCTAAGAAGTTTTTCTAAATACTTATTCTTTACTTGGTAGCTCCCCGAAAGAGTTTTGTGTGTATAAACGTTAGCCCTGTAAGGCTCAATCGAAGGAGAAGTCCCGCCACATATAATACTAGAAGAAGCATTAGGAGCAACAGCAAGAAGATGAGCATTCCGAACCCCACTACCAGAGATATCAGGAGCTTCTCCCCTTGTATCAGCAAGTCTTTGAGAAGCCTCGAAAGCTTTTTCTTTGATGTGGCTAAATGCTTTATGGTTGAAGCCAGAAGCAAAGATGCTTTCAAAAGGTATTTGTTTAGATTGTAAGTAAGCATGGAAACCCATTGCTCCCAAGCCAATCGACCTTTCTCTGTAAGCTGAATAAGTTGCTCTCGTAAAACCCTCTTTACCTGCTCGTATATATTTTTTAAATCTTTTAAAATTAGCATTGTATTCTCCTAGCTGTGTAGTATCAACTGCATTATCTATAAAGTGTTGCAGTACATTGTCTAGCATAGTAACTAAATCATTAATAAAGTTTTTCTTTTTAGACCACTTATCAAAATGTTCTAAGTTTACCGAAGACAAACAACAAACAGCTGTTCTTTCTTCATCAGTAGGTAGAGTAATTTCAGAGCATAAGTTACTTTGTTTAATCTCTAAACCCAAATCTTTTTGTTTTTGTGGTAAAGCTTCATTACAAGTATCTAAGTTGACTATGTAAGGCTCTCCAGTTTCTGCTCGAGCATTTAATAATTGCCACCATAAATCCCTTGCATTAATAGTTTTGACAGCTTCGTTTGATTTAGGGTCAATCAATCGCCATTCTTCATCGTTTTCAATAGCTCGTAAAAATTCATTATTAATATTGACTCCATTGTGTAAGTTCAAGCACTTTCTATTAATATCACCACCTGACTCTTTCCTCATATTAATAAACTCTTCAATCTCTGGGTGCCAAATATTCATGTAAGCAGCATAACTACCTCTTCTTGTTACACCTTGATTAAAGGCTAACATCTGTGAATCTACAACATGCATGAAGGGGATTGAACCAGTAGACTTACTACCGTGAGCAGTAGATACACCGTTACTACGCACATCTCCCCAATATCCACCAATACCTCCGCCTGAACTAGCCAACCATATATTCTCATCATAATGAGATGACAAACCAATTCGGCTGTCAGGAACATAATTAAGGAAACAACTAATAGGTAGCCCACGACTTGTTCCCCCGTTACTAAGTATAGGAGTGCTAAACATGAACCAACAACGGGAACTGTAGTTGTACAGTCGTTGAGCCAGTTCAAAATCCGTAACTCCTTTGAATGTTGCTCCGAAGACGGAGGCTCTTGCGAATGCTTCTTGGGCATGTGTTTCTTCTCCTGTAAAATATCTATCTTTTAGAGTATCTAAACTAAATTTATCTAAAAGTTTTTCATTTTCATAATTAATCTTTATACCTAAATATTCTTTTACTCCTACCTTATCTTCCATTACTTTCCTCTACATATAAACCAATAATTCCATAGTGAATTATTTTTAACAACTCTTTTCTTTTTTCATCTTTTTTCCCACATCTCATAGCATACTTCATAATATTACCAATACTAAAACCTTCACCGTGTCCAGCATCTATAATCATATCAGTAGCTTGATATTTACCTTGTGAGTAATGTTGGTCATAAGTAGAATCAATATAAGCTTTTATTTCTTGTAAGATTTTATCTTCATTAAACTTATATTTTATATTCATTTTAGTATATCTTTTAAAGTTATATCTGGATTTTTCTTGACCTGCTTGTAAAACCAACGTAAAGAATAAGCACTAACCATCATTTTATTATTAGCATACACATGTGTTTGTGTCGGTAAAAAATTGTTCAAGTTGTTGACAGTTATTTTTTCACTATCTTCACCTTCAGGCACCATAGTTTTCAACCACTCTATTAACAATTCTTTACTTCTTCGTCTTAATCTTTTTGCTTTCTTACCATTCATAATACAGCAGAGTCATAGTTTTTTACTAATTTCCAATAAGTTAGTAAGCTTTCAAACATTTTAATATGCTTAATATGAGATTCTTTATCCCAGATATGACCTAAAACCAAATCAGTTTTTTGTCTATCTACGAAGATTGAAACCCTTTCAGGTTTAGAAAACCCACAGCCTTCAGCATAAGCAGATAATTGCATACCATGTTCATCATAGACTAATTTAGCAGGTTCTTTATCTACTAAATTATCTTTTGTTTTAAAGTCTACAAAAATACCAGACTTAGAATATAAATCTATTTTACCTCCATAGCCTTTTTCAGAACAAAAAGAATCCTCAGCAATCCATTTTTCATTAGGAAAGTGCTGGTCTAAAAATGCTTTAACAGCAAAATAAGATTTGTTTTTAGATTTACCCTCAAAACCTTTTTCAATGAGAGCATGTATTTTAGTACCTTGACTAGCGGCAGTTTGCCCTATCTCTCTCTGAGCAGTTTTACATCTGTAAATAAACTCTTCTACTGACTCTTTTTCTGTTTTCTTTAAAGCAACAGAAGCTTCTAAAGCTTTGTTTATCTTCCAGTTTTCTAGTGATGGTTTTGCTACTAGATTTAAAATAGTAGTAACAGAAGGAACTAGTCCTTCTTTCTTAGCATCTCTGAGGGTAGTGTTTCGTTCTTTACCGTTTGCTCCTACTATGGTGTAGGCAGGTAAGCCTTCTCTGTCATACCAGTGTCCGGCTTCCGATGTGAACTTATTAATATTATACACTTCAGATTTAGAAGTGTCCACTATATCTTTATTTTTGTTTGTCATTTTTTTCTATTTCTTTCTTGAAAGCTTTAATAACATCAGATGAAAATAGTTTTTGAAGATTTATTAAATACATTCTACTAGCATTATGGTCGCCACCACAAACTGTTTTAAAGTAATCTAACTTTTCAACGATAGATTTAAGGACTTCAGTGCTGAAAACTAAAGTACAGAACTCTTTATCTCCAACACAGAGATTATGAAACCAGTAATCTGATTCAGTAGCTTTTATACCAGAGGGCTTACCATAGCTTTCATACTCAATAGCTATATTTCCTGTTTTCATCCACATGCCTCTCTCAGATTTAACTTCAATCTTTTTATTGAAAAGCATCTCAGCTATTTTATCTTCTCTGATACTGCCATATTCAAGGTCAATATCAAATTTCTTTCGGTCTTTTTTAGTGGGTTTCACTCCAGTTGTCTCCGACTTTGTATTCGCCATCGAGAGGACATCGCATATTAAAGTACTCACCGGCATCTTGAATACTCTGAACAGCTAATTGTCCTGCTCGTTCTGCTTGGCTTTCTTTGACCTCAAGTTGCCATTCATCGTGAATGTTTGCAACAAACTTAAAATTAATCTTAGCTTCTTTTAGTTTGTTATGCAATAAAATTAAAGCTTTTTTCATTACTATAGCTCCTCCTCCTTGTAATAAAGAGTTCAAAGCAGCATGTTTGTGTCTTAAAAATATCTTTCTACCGTCTAATCCTTTGAGGAAATTTCTTTGAGCCGCTGTCTCAACTCTTGTCTTAAGAGATTTAAGTGCTGGTAAACTAGCAAGAAACTGTTCTCGCAGTTGTTTACCATCTGCTCTATTTCCTGCAACGATGCTTCCAATTTTTTCATCTCCTGCTCCGTATATAAGTGCATAGATGAAAGTTTTAGCCTCGTCTCTTGATTTAAGTCCAGCAAACTCTTGATTAGTTGTGTGAATGTCTCCATTGATAATTTCATTTATATATTCCTCGTCTGACATATAGTGAGCTAACATCCTTAGTTCTAGCCCTGAAGCATCTATACCTACTAACTTATAACCTTTTGGCACTGTCCAACAAGCACGACACTCTTTACCATAAGGACTGTATACTGCCGGTACTTGAGCCATGTTAGGATTTCGATGCGACATTCTACCAGTAATTGTGCCAGTAGAAATAACAGCACCATGCACCCTACCATCGTCTTTAATATTATCTATCCAAGACTCTATTTGACCAACCCGTTTTTGTATTAATAAATATTCAGCTATTAACTGAGCTTCTTTAATATGTGCAATCTTGCTTAGAGTTCCTTCATCAACTATTGGTTGTCCGGTAGGGGTAAACCTTTTAGGTTGCCAACCAAAATCAATAAGATACTCGCCAATCTGTTGACGAGAGCCGAGATTAAATTCTCTAAGTTCTTTTCTCATAAAAGGAGTAGTGTCATTAGTTTCAACTCTTTCCTGATACTCAACGGAGGTAAGTCCAGATTTTGATAAAGTGCCATCTTTTTTAAGCTTGGGTATAACTTCCTTAACAGGAATCCACTTAGGCTTAAAAGTAGCATGAACTTCATCTTCTACTTCTTTTTTTCTTTGATTCAAACAACTTAATAAATCTATTGCTCTTCTCTCATCAAACAGAAAACCATTTAGTTCTTGTTCTATTAATATGTTGGTGGTATTGTGTTCTAAACTAACAGACTCTTTAGAAAAACCCTTACTATCTTGTCTAAGTTTTTCTAAAACTTTTTTATTTAATTTAACATCTTGAATACAATAATCTAACATTTCATCACTGTATTCTGTAAAAACCGGTGCAGTTGACTTAGGGCAGTTGAGTTTCCAACCCCACTTTTCTAGGCTATGTCCCCCTTCCCTAGTAGGATGTAATAATCTTGATAAGGTCAAAGTATCAATAATATTAGCATGGTCACATAAGTTTACCTGCTTTATCCTATCTATAGCCGGAATATCAAAGCCTAAAATATTATGCCCAACTAAATTATCAGCAGACTTTAAAAACTCAATGCCCTCGTCAATTCTGTCTGGTTTAAAACTATATATCTTGTCTGAACTATCAACAGCAACAATACACCAAATAGTTGAAGCAGGTGGTAAATTAATTACCTCGCCTGTTTCTTTATCTTTTAATGATGATGCCCAAAGTAATCCATTTGTTTCTATATCAAAGACAAGTTCCATTAAAAAGCTATTGAAGTTTGATTATCTTGTATGTCAAAATCTGTGTCATAAGTTTCTGATAACCTTCCGGTTTCTTTATCATAAATTAAAGCAGTTGCCATACCGACATCCCCTGTATATCTAGACTTCAAGATTCTAAGTCTAGTAGTCCTTGCCTCTTCTGGGTCATCGGACTGTTGATTCCTCTCTAATGCTATCACACAATCACTTAATTGTCCAATGCTATTAGACCCTCTCAAGTGTGATAAAGAAACTTCAATACCATTCTCATGTCCTTTGTTGCCATCAACCCTTCTCAGGTGTGAAACTAAAAACACTCCAGCTCCTGTCTCCTCAACTAAACTTCTAAGTCTAGTCATAATATTATCTATGGCTCGTCTTTCGTCACCCTCTTCTAAGGCACTGACAAGCATGTGTAAGTGGTCTACCACCACCCAACGACAATCACAACCAACTATTAAGTATCTAAGCTTAGCAAAAATATCATCTATTTGATTAGTACCAAAATGAGCATGTATAAATACCTTGTCATCTTTAAAAACCTTATCAAACATAGACATCAAAGTTGACTCATCAAACCTCTCCCTTTCTTGGTCAATGTATAATCGGGCATTGGCTTCGATAGAAAGTATACCATCAACTGTTCTTCGCCAATCTTCTTCCAAAGCTATAATACCTACATTATCATTTGTCTGTTGCACTAACCAGTGTTCTAACTCTCTAGTTACACTTGATTTACCAAGTCCTGTACCCCCAGTAAGAGTTACCAACTCACCTTGTCGCATACCATAAAGCTTTTCATTTAGTCCCGCCCAAGGATAAGGCACGGATTCTTTCTTTTCCCTATCTAAAAAAGCATCTTTCTTCTCTGATACTCTAATGATACCACTAGGAGTATAAAGTTTAGCATCCCACCAAGCACTAACAAACTCTTTGTATTTGCCTTTAAGAAGCATATCATTAGCATCTTTGTAACCATTAGGTAGAGTGACTATCTTAGCCTTGCCGGGTTTAAGAATACTAGCAACTTTCTTAGCTGACTCAATGCCTTGTCTATCTTTATCAAAACAAATGACAATATTATCAAAGCTTTCTATGTATTCTAAGTTCTCTTTAATATCTTTAACTGCTCCGGAAGCTCCTCTGATAATAGAAACTACTGCCCACTTACTGCCTAATAATTCGTAAGCCGACATAGCATCACACTCACCCTCAGTTATGGTTAAATACTTCCCACCTTCTTTGAATAGTTGTTGACCAAACAAGCCAACCCCTTGAGGACTGACATCGTAGCTAAACTTTTTGTCTCGAACATATCTAATCTTATTAGAGGTTAGTTCGTTGTTGATATATAAAGGATAAATATGTTGGGCTATTTGCCCAGCACTATCATAAACAGTTTTAACTCCATACTTTTCCGCAGTCTCTCTTGAGATATTTCTATCTGCTAACTTAGCGAAGACTCCACCATGAGCATTTAGTTCTCTAACTGTTTCTGTCATATTAGTTTTACTATGTATTATATCTGTTGGCTTGTCCACTCCTTTCGGAAAAAACTCATCACAACTAAAACACTTAGCTGAACCATTCTCATTAACCGAAAGAGCATCGCTACTACCACAAGCCGGACAAGGCAAGTGATACTTTTTAAATTTTAATGTGTTTTCCATCTTTGACCTCAAAAAAATAGGGCATCCGAAGACACCCTATCTAAATTTATGATAAAAAGTGTGGTTAGGTTTCCTCAGAATCTTCAGTAGATTCTTCAGCATCCTCTTCCACTTGCGACTCAGGACAGCCTTTTAATAGCTCTTCTAAGTTTGCTCTGTGTGTACGACTAGCAAAGTCTAAAGCTTCGATAATAACAGAAAGATTACCTACCTTATTTACCATAACAGTAGCATCATTTTTCTTTTGCTCATCAGCTATTGCACTAACATCAAAGTTAGTAACTTCACCTTCTTCGTTTTTAATACTAATAATCATTAGAACTCTTCTCCTCCTTCGATGGCATCAAACTCTGAACCATCACTAGATTTATATTGAACTAAATCAATCACTTGCATGGCTTGAAAATCCAAGCCTTTAAAGTCTCCGTACTTATTAGATGTCTCCCACTCATTATACTGGACTTTGACTTTAGAGCCATTACCAACCAACTCATCTAAAGGTACTTTATTTGCATCTAAAAGTTTAGGAGGTTGACGAACCAAACCATTTGGTCCATTAACCTTTCTCTTAAATGTAATTGCTTTTCCAACAACTTCGTCATTCATGGTAATCTCTTTTACTTTAAAACCACGACTTTCAAAGTCTTTGGCGACATCGTCACTCACTACTAAGTCTACTGTATAAACAGGTTCAAACTTAGTATTTGGAGTCGTAACACTAGCCCAATAAGCTATTCCTTCTTGTATTGCCATAGATTCCTCCGTTTCGGCACAATTTCATAGAATATTATAGTAAATTTAAAAACCTTGTCAATAGCTAAACAGCAATTTCTGCAATTATTTTACCTAAAGACATGGCTTTATTGTTGTGTAAAGTAATTCTAAAGTTTTCATTACCTAAAAATTCAACCTCATAAACTACTTTATCTTTATTAAAAATATTTTCATAATTTTTAATAACAAAATTATCAAATTTTCTAAATAATTCTTTATTTAAAACAATACTTTCAGTCATAATCAAACATTAACCTTAAAGGGAATTGAACAGTTTTCAGCAGTAGCCTCCCCAAAATCTAAACTATTTAAATATCTAATAGTAGCTCTTCGTAAACTGACAGGTGGGTTCGCTTCAAACTCTATATTAGTAGGCTCTCCCAACTCTAAATCATACACAATTCTAAAAGCCACAGACCTATTCAAACTAACATTCTTAATATAATAAGAGAAACTTCTATTTTTTATAGGCTTAGGACAAGCCACAGGCTCTGCTACAACTTTTTCTACCTCATTAGAGACAACATAAGGCTCTGCTTTTACAGGCTCTACTATCGCCTCTGAGGGCTTCGTTTGTAACAAGGCTAACATTGCTTTTAATTCAGCAATACTGCTGTTTGTTTGGGTTTTTAAAATAACACCGTCTTGTTTTATCAGTATTAAATCTCCTTGCATAATTAAAAACTCATCTTGTAAACTAAGATAGTCTGCTTCGACCTGTCTAGTAAAGTTTTCTAAAGTTTTTAAATTTCGTTCTGCTATCAATACAGTTTGAAAGATACCATCATTTTCTAATTTTAATTCGGCATTCTCTGTTTCTAAACTATCAAGCCTAGCTAATAAAATTTGTTTAGTCTTATTAAATTCTTCGACATAAGCTGGTGTGTCACTCACAGTTTGCTTGGTAATTATGTCAAGCAATACATAAGCAGCAGTTACCAACACTAAAGTTATTAAAGTTGATATTACTAAATTTTTCATTTATTCCTCCATCTTTATAATTAATTTATTCATTCTCCTTTGTTTCACATACAAAGCTACTAAAAAACTTTTATTAGTAGTTATAAAGTCTTCAAAGTTTTTTTGTTTTGTTAAAGTATTAAAATATAATTGTTCGTTACAATACTCATTAAATTTTTTCATAAGGAAAACATCTATCGGTCTAGTTCTCATCTTATCCAACACTTGTAACCAGAACACTTATCAACAGGGTCACCACAGTCCTCACAATACTCAAGGTTTTGCTCAATTGGTAAGTCTTCCGTTAATTCTTTAACTATATCAGTACAAAGTTTTAAAAATAAATCCATTACTTCTTCCTCTTCTTGTCATCAACCAACTTAGTTGATTCCCACACAAAAAAGCCTAACACAAAAAAGAATATAAGGGCAAGTAGTAATTCTATTAAATTACTCATCAAACACCTCACCAATATGGTCATACTCCCATGCTCCGTATTCAATGAAAGACCAATCACTAGCTCCAGTCTCTTCAGCAACTTTTAAAGCTTCTTTAATAGACTTGGCTTGTACTTCTAGTTTGTAGTGTGTTGGTTGTATAGCATGAACGACATAAGTTTTCATAAGTCACCTCAGTTTAAAATTTTTTGTACCCAATTCTCTGCGACATCTTCAGCATAGCTTTGGGAACGGTCAAAACATTCAACTACTCTAATGAGCATAGTTTCACGATAAAGCTCAACAAAAAACCCTTTTCGGTTTTTAAAGATAAAAGCTTCTCGGCTTTGCGGTCTACCGTATTGTGAAATCAACTCACCTATCATAAAGCTTATGTTTCTCCAACTGTTCTAAAATTTCTGATACTTCATTATTGATAGTTTCTAGATAGTCTAGGTCAATAGCACAACTAGCAACATAAGAATAATCTTCATCACCTTCAGGTCTCTCTAGCTCTCTATCAATACAATGTCTATTAAAACTTCTAAGCTTTTCAGTTAGATGTTTTAATGCTCCGGTCTGTAAGTCCGTAAGTTTAATATATATTTCAGTCTTAGTCATAATTACCTCCGTTTAACTAAGTGCTAGTTCGGTTTCAAGTCTAAACTAGCAAGAGACTATTAAATTACGACTAGGGTAACTTAGGAGTATATGAAATAAATAATTAAATATTTGCTTCCTGTTACACCCCAGTCGTAAACTAAAATGGCTAGTGCATGGTGGTTTAGTTCTCATTTACTTTTATCCTTAACCTTACTTCATCACTCTATATAAAATAGCTCAGACTTCTAGGCTTTTACAAAGGCTCACTCCTAGCCAAACTAATAAAACAAAAACTACCCTTATAGTATCGAACGAGTTAGTTAATTTAAAGGGTAGTCCTCGCTTGTTCTGCCATTTCTTCTAAATCTTTTGAAGAAACTGCATCAATACACAGGCTCTCCATAAAGCTTATCACAGACTTTACAATATTTTCATCTGTAATGGGTATAGGATTACTCAATAGTTCTGCTTCCACATGGTTAAACAAATCAGTTAGTAAATCCTCTCGGTTACGAAACACATTCAGTCCTGTTATCACAAAACTAATATGTTCTAGTATTTTAGTATTCTCTTCATCACTCATTATCATTCACCATCCTTTATTAAGAAATTTTTTAATCTACTCATTGTTTTTAACCTTTTCAATTTCATTACCAACCTTTTCACAACAAGACATGCAAAACCAATCACATAAATCTATATTTGTGTTATTGGCTTCCCATTGTTCAATTGTTTCCTCTGAACATTCTAATATTTCAACAATATCCATAATCATATTTTCATACTCATCTTTCGTATTACATACATTACAAATTCTTATATCGCTCATCTCTTCACCCTCACAAAGTCTATAAAGTCTGATTGCTCACGTTTGGTCATCTCAACCCATTTGATTTGGTTAAATGGCTTGTCATACTTCCTAGACATTCTACGAATGAATAGATTGTGCATGAATACGTCTATACAGTTTTTGATATGTTTCATTGTGCCAACTCCTTTTGTTTGGTTAATTTCCAAAAGTTTAAACAATTTTTATCTTCTATTAGTTCATAAAATTCTTCACCCCAAGTTTCATATACTTCTTCTCCCCACATTTCATCGAAAGTATCAGTATCAATAACTTTATTAATAGG
>TARA_B100000963_G_scaffold333702_1_pt1 | contig 26683 bp, 22 predicted proteins | sample TARA_B100000963 | Tara Oceans TARA_B100000963 (sample SAMEA2622097) | marine metagenome | biome: marine biome (ENVO:00000447); feature: surface water layer (ENVO:00002042); material: "saline water (ENVO:00002010), including plankton (ENVO:xxxxxxxx)" | depth 5 m | reverse complement strand
TATTGCCAACGATTCATCAAATTGATTTGATCCGAGACAGGAAGATCTAGAAAACCGTCACTATTATTGTCAAATTTTTGAGTTCTTTTATTCCTATGAACATATATACCTGTACTCCAATAATTATTGAACTTGTGGTTAGAGTGAGTATTTAATTCATATCTGCCATTTATTGAGCCAAATAGATTGAGAAAAAAAGGAATATCGGTAATTGGTTTCTTCAATTCGGTATTTATTTGACCTGTAATACTTTCAAAACCATTAGCTACAGACCCTGCCCCTTTAGCTATTTGAATGCTCTCTACCCATGTTCCTGGTGTAAAGGTCAATCCATAAGCCTGAGATGCACCGCGGACCATGGGAATATTTTCTTCCGAAATCAATAAGTAGGGACTAGAAAGACCTAACATTTTAATTTGCTTGGTTCCAGTAATTGCATCTGAAAAGTTCACATCTATGGATGGATTTGTCTCAAAACTCTCTGAAAGATTGCAACAAGCAGCTTTAAGCAATTCCTCACTGCTGACCTTAAGGATATTTTGCGTTTGGATTAAGGATTTTTGAGAAGCTCTTCGACGTTGGGTAAGGGTGACTTCATCCAGTTCATCCTCCTGATTTTGGATCATTTGGTGACTGATAAATGGACTAAATATTTTTAAAGTGTCGGTTTTAAAGCCAATATAGCTAATGATCAATATTTCTGTATCCGGTGTTCTTTCCAACCGGAAAGTACCCCCTACATCGGTAACCGTTCCAATGGTGGTGTTTTTCCAAAAAACACTAGCGCCGATAAGGGGATAAGTTTTTTTATTATCTTGGTATTGTACGACTCCGCTGAGGGTGTCTTGCGAAAAGACCGTTCCCCATGAAAGACATACAATCAATATGTATTTTTTCATGATTTAAGGGTTTAATTCAATACTAAATATGATAAGTATTTAATATTGAATCAACCGTAAAAAATAAGACTATGGTTTAGGAGAAATATTTTTTCTTTAAAAACAGGGTTTTTAGGCTTTACAAAAAAATTCTTAGGAAAGATGATTTTTGAAAGATCAAAAGTAAATGTATTACATCGTGGAACTACAAAATAAGTGACTAGCAACTCAGAATCAGTAGTTTTTTGAGGTTCATTGTTCTGGATAAAAACAGTTTTATCCTGGCAACAGTGATTTTTTGTAACCTTAAAGCCTAAATGGGTATCTTGACTTTTATCCAAAGTCATACCACAACCCTCTGCATTCCATGCCAGTGCAATTTCTTGAATATGTCCACCGCAATAATGAACATTCAATGCCACCCCAATTTTTGAAATCAAAAAAATCAGGACAAAGAAAATGGCCTTTACACTCCTTAAATTCATCATACAAATTTAAGAATTTTATCCAAATTGGTAAAATAACATGGTAACTGCCATCACGAGCATGATCACATTTTCTATTAGGGTTGCTTCAGTCATAGGTAACTTTAAAGCGGTGCCCAAACAGGCACAATTGATCTTATTTTTATCAAAAAGGGTGTAAACAACACCAAAAGTGGTAATCGATAGGATTGCAATGGTGGTAATAAAGGCGAAATTCAATTGCCAACGCAACAATAACATCAAGCCCAAAAGGGTCTCAATAAAAGGGTAAATTTTTGCATAAAAAGTACTTCTTTTAGCTAAAGGGTCATACCTAGCAAAAGCATTAGGAAATCCCTTGTAATCTAAAAATTTAAATAAACTGAAAACCACAAAAAAAAGCCCCATAAAATCAATCATAAAGTCAGTAATACGAAAAGAGTTTTTCTGGAGAAAAATAGAAGCCGCAATCAGGTATGCAAAAATCAAAAAAAGTGGAAATAGCTGTTTCAGTTTGGAAGGTGATTGCTCCATATTAACAGTGTCTAACGATCTCGTCTCCAACGAAGGGATGTAATTTGGAAGCAAAACAAAGGTCAACTTTTCTAATGTCAATGTTTTTGAAACCTCCAACACAACATCTCCTTGGGCCAAATCAATTTTGAGGTCTTTTACTTCATCCAAACTTATCAATTTTTCAGTTACCGATGAGACACATGCTTGGCATGTCATTCCCGAAATTTTTACATGTTGTCTCATTGTTGAAAAGTCGGCTTTTTTTGGTTAATTAAACACAACAAATAAGGAGAAAATTAAATTTCTTACTATGATGTTTTTAATACTTTTGTCATCATCAGCATCACTATTTTTATAATTAAAAATACTAAAAAAATGTATCTGTATCAGATCCAAAAAACAAATTACCCTAGCTAAAATAATCGAACAAGAAAAAAATGAGTAAAAAACAAATTTCATCTGCCCTGATCTCAGTTTTTGACAAGACAGGATTGGCCCCCATCATCCATCAATTGAATTCATACGGGGTTACCTTCTACTCCACTGGAGGGACGGAAAAATTTATTCGTGATATGGGCTATGAAGTTACTGCAGTTGAGGACGTCACGGGCTACCCCTCCATACTGGGAGGTCGGGTAAAAACCTTACATCCCAAAGTTTTTGGAGGTATTTTGAACCGCCAAGAGGTCTCAGGTGATCAAACAGCTCTAGAGCAATTTGAAATTCCACAAATCGATTTGGTCATCGTGGATTTATATCCCTTTGAGGATACTGTTGCTGCCGGTGGAAGCGAACAAGAAATTGTAGAAAAAATAGACATCGGGGGAATTGCACTTATAAGAGCTGCCGCAAAAAACTTTAAAGACACCTTTTGCGTTTCTGACAAAAAAGATTACCAAGATTTTCTAGATATTCTGATCCAATCTAATGGAGCTACGAACATAGGACAAAGAAAAAAATATTCCGTAAAGGCATTCCAAACCTCCTCGCATTACGACACTGCCATCTTTAACCATTTTAACCAAGAGGAGGATGTGCTCAAGTTGAGTGTTAAGACTGCCAAAACCCTTCGGTATGGTGAAAACCCTCATCAAAAAGGTCAATTTTTCGGCCCTTTATCCGACCTTCTGGAACAAATTCATGGGAAAGAAATTTCTTACAATAACCTACTAGATATTGACGCAGCAGTCAATCTGATGCTCGAATTTTATGAGGGGGATGCCAGCTTTGCTATTCTTAAACACAATAATGCCTGTGGCTTTGCTACCCGCTCTGAACTCAAAAAAGCTTATGTTGATGCACTGGCTGGAGACCCAATCTCGGCTTTTGGAGGTGTATTGATAACTAATAAAACAATTGACCTGGAAACGGCCACCGAAATCCATAGCTTGTTTTGTGAGGTGGTTATCGCCCCTAAATACGAAGAAGATGCGCTGAAACTTTTGATGGAAAAAAAGAACAGAGTACTTTTAATTCAAAAAGACACTCCATTACCCTCTAGCACATATAGAAGTTGTCTTAACGGCATTCTTGTTCAGGATAGGGATTTAAAAACAGACCTTGTAGAAGAACTAGTATATATTACTGACAAAAAACCATGCGTACAAGAAGTTGAGGATTTGATCTTTGCTTCAAAAATCTGCAAACACACCAAGTCGAATACAATTGTTTTGGCAAAATATAGTCAATTATTAGCCTCTGGTACTGGACAAACCTCAAGAGTGGATGCATTAAACCATGCTATTGAAAAAGCCAAACACTTCAATTTTGACTTAAATGGTGCCGTTATGGCGAGTGATGCTTTCTTCCCCTTCCCCGATTGTGTTGAGATAGCAAGCAAAGTAGGAATAAGCAGTATCTTGCAGCCGGGAGGATCTATCAAAGACCAACTTTCAATAGATTATTGTAACCAAAATGATTTATCTATGGTCTTCACAGGAACACGTCATTTTAAACATTAATTTTCATAACTTTACCGCACATTAAATCAACAAGTTATGGGTCTGCTGACGGAGGAAATTGCGATAGACTTAGGTACTGCTAATACTTTGATCATTCACAATGACAAAGTAGTAGTCGACAGTCCATCCATAGTGGCCATTGATAGGACAACTAATAAGATCATCGCCATCGGAGATGAAGCAAGCATGATGCATGGAAAGACCCATGAAAATATCAAAACCATCAGACCCCTTAAAGATGGTGTAATTGCTGACTTTAATGCTTCAGAGCAAATGATTAACACTTTAATCAAAAGTATTCCTACGCTTAAGAAAAAATTTTTTACTCCCTCTTTAAGAATGGTTATTTGTATCCCATCCGGAATTACTGAGGTGGAAATGAGAGCGGTAAAAGAATCTGCAGAACGAGTTAATGGCAAAGAAGTTTATTTGATCCACGAACCTATGGCAGCGGCCATTGGAATAGGGATAGATATCATGCAGCCCAAAGGCAATATGATCGTAGACATAGGAGGGGGTACTACTGAAATTGCTGTAATAGCTTTATCTGGAATTGTATGCGATAAATCGGTCAAAATTGCGGGGGATGTGTTTACCAATGACATTGTCAATTACATGAGAAGTAAACATAACCTTTACATAGGAGAACGAACTGCGGAAAAAATAAAAATATTGATCGGCTCTGTTATCGAGGATCTTGAAAACCCACCCGAAGATATGTCTGTACAGGGGAGAGATTTGGTTACCGGAAAACCCAAACAAGCAATGATCTCTTATACTGAAATCGCCAAATCCCTAGACAAATCGATTATAAGAATTGAAGAAGCCATTATGGAAGCTTTATCACAAACACCACCAGAATTGGCTGCAGATATTTACAACACGGGAATTTATTTGGCAGGTGGTGGAGCACTGCTTAGAGGTCTTGATGTAAGGCTTTCCAGGAAAACCGATCTACCTGTTTACATTGCCGAAGATCCCCTTCAAGCTGTAGTTAGAGGTACAGGAATCACTTTAAAAAATATCGAGCGATATAAGACCATTTTGATCAAATAATGACTCATGCGTCAGCTCATCAATGCTCTACTTAGGTACAGAAATACCATTTTATATACGGGGTTATTTATAGTTTCGATTATTTTTTTAAATCACCGAAGTTTTTATCATCAATCAATTTTCAGTAAAATATCCCTTGCCATTTCAAGCAACTTGAATCAGTTTGGGAGAAATACATCAAATTACATACGTCTTGCTAGTACCAATGAAAAACTATTTATTGAAAATGCTAAACTCAAAGTATTTGAATTAATTCATTTTGATGAAAAGTCTATTGAAAAAAATGTAATTGAAACTTTCAAATTTCAGGTTTTTGGAGCTAGAATAATCAAAAACAGTTATAATCGCGCAAGAAATTACTTGATCATTGATAAAGGAAATCAAGACGGTATAGAGGTTGAAATGGGAGTAATAACCAGTGATGGTATAATGGGTATTGTCAATCAGGTCACTGCCAATTTTTCAAGTGTGATTTCCATTTTACACCTAGATCTAAAAATTAATGCAGGTTTTAAAAAAAATGGTGCTTATGGATCTTTATCATGGCAAGGGAATCATCCTAAAAAAATGAAACTCAACGATGTTTCTACCCTAAATTCAGTGGAAGTTGGGGATACTATAGTAACCGGTGGGATGTCAGATTATTTTCCTCGTGGCATTCCAATTGGTAAAGTCATTGATTTTAAAAAACCTGAACTCGAAGGATACTACGATATTGATATTGAACTGTTTAGCAATTTTACCCAAAAAGAATTTGTCTACGTTTTGAAAAACAAAAAAAAAGAACAACTTAATAGATTGAAAAATGAACCGAGATAACCTAATTGTAGTTTTTCAATTCTTTCTGCTTCTATTTCTTCAGTCTTTTTTGCTGAATAACATTAATTTTTTTGGGTATATCAATCCGAACCTCTACATTTTGTTCATTATCATCTATCGACTGGATGGAAATTCCACAATATTAATTTTATTGGGCTTTGTCCTTGGCCTGCTACTCGATCTGTTGACTCAAGGATCAGGAGGCCATACTATCGCTACATTGACAATTGCGTTCTTAAGGCCATTCATTGTTAAATTTTCTTTTGGTGTAAATTACGATCTACCTATGGGAATGATTAAGGGAAGTCCATTTTCTCAAAGATTAGTCTATATGTTAATAATCATATTGATTCACCATTTAGTTCTTTACAGTGTTATTTATTTTAGTTTTACCAATACCCTTACCATTATAAAAAACACTATTTTTTCATCTTTATTTACTTTTGTATTTGTTTACATTTCCTTAGGACTATTTAAAGATAAAAATGATTAGACGTTTTTTTTTACCGGTTGTAACTGTTTTTACTTCCATAGTTTTCGTTGGTAAATTGATCAGCTTACAATTACTCAATTCATCCTATAAGCTTCTCTCAGACGGTAATGCGGTTATTGAGAACTCTATTTATCCTGAACGTGGTTACATCTATGACCGGAATCTAAAACTTTTGGTTTCCAACCAGCCTGTTTATGACTTAATGGCAATACCAGAAAATATTTCATCCTTTGATACTCTTGAACTTTCGAAACTTCTAGGGGTTTTGAAAGCCGAACTGACAGAAAAAATAAAATCAGCAAGAACTTTTTCTGTAAAACTACCATCCATCATCCTTGGGAAAATTTCTAGAGAACGTAATGCTGTCATTCAGGAGAAGATATGGAAATATCCCGGGTTTTTTCTGCAAAAAAATTCTGTCAGAGACTATCCTGTTCCCATTGCCTCTAATTTGTTAGGCTATGTCAGTGAAGTCAACAAAAATGATATGAAAAAAGACAATTACTACCGTTTGGGAGAATTGATTGGCAGACAAGGTATAGAGAAATACTATGAACGTTTTTTGAGGGGGAAAAAAGGGAAAAAATTCTATCAAAAAGACCGCTTCAATCGCATCATAGGCTCCTATGAAGGGGGAAAATACGATGTTGCCACGGAGGGTGCACAAAACATTGTGTTAACTATTGATAGGCAACTTCAACAATATGGTGAGGAATTATTTCAAAATAAAAGAGGAGGTATTGTAGCCATAGAACCCAAATCCGGAGAAGTGCTTTCTTTGGTCACCGCACCCAGCTATGATCCTAATATATTGGTTGGTAGAAAACGGTCAAAAAACTTTCGAAAGATGATATTGGATACTCTTGCAAAACCCTTATTCGACAGAGGTCTACAGGCTCAATATGCTCCTGGCTCTCCTTTCAAAACACTAAATGCGCTTATTGCTTTACAAGAGGGGGTTATTGATACAAATACTAAATATCTCTGTCAAAAGGGTCACTTTTATGCCCGTGGGATGTTTATGGAATGTCATTGCAGTCTTGGAACAGTTAACGATTTACACTCTGGAATCTATAAGTCCTGCAATACCTATTTTGCCAATATTTATAGGAGAATAATAGATAAAGCTGGAGAAAATGTTGAGGATGGAATGAACATTTGGAATGACCACCTAAAAAGTTTTGGCTTGGGCGATTACCTTGGTTATGACTTACCTGTTGGGAAAAAAGGTTTTATACCTAATGCAGATTATTATAATTATTGGTACAAAAAAGGGGGCTGGAAATCTGCTACGGTTGTTTCCAATGCTATTGGACAAGGAGAGATTCTGACTACCCCCATCCAAATGGCAAACTTCACAGCAGCAATTGCCAACAGGGGATATTTTATCCAACCCCATTTTCTTAGGTCTTTAGGTAATGACAGTTTGAAATTATATCCAAAAAAACAAACCTCAATTGATTCCATTCACTTCGAAAAGGTTATCAATGGTATGCATCAAGTAGTAGAGAGAGGCACTGCAAAAATCGCCAAAATAAAGGGAATTGATGTTTGTGGAAAAACGGGAACCGTCGAAAATTTTATAAAAATAAATGGAGTTAAAACCCAACTCACAGACCACTCTATTTTTATTGCTTTTGCGCCAAAAGACGATCCCAAAATTGCAATTGCTGTTTATGTGGAAAACGGGTATTGGGGGGCAAGATGGGCTGCCCCGATCGCCAGTCTAATGATTGAAAAATACCTTAATGGGAGTGTTAAAAGAAAATGGTTGGAAGGTAGAATGTTGAACGGTAGTTTATTGGCTGAATATAAAAAGTCTTATTCCAGAGAACCCTTTTTGATAAATGAATAATAATATTATTTATCGGCTAGATTGGTTACTTATATTGGTATACTTGTTATTGGTATCATTTGGCATTATAAATGTTTACTCCGCTACCTATAGTGAAACACTAGACGGTTTTTTCGATGTTTCTCAACCTGTAGGAAAGCAAGTTTTTTTCTTAATATTTAGTTTTTTTGTTGGAATCATTATTCTTTCAGTTAACAGTAAATTCTTTGAACAATTTGCTTTAGTTGGCTATTTTGTAACCATACTTTTATTATTAGGTCTTTTCATCTTTGGTAAGACTGTCTCAGGCGCTACCTCTTGGTATAGCATAGGAGGTTTAAGCGTTCAACCATCTGAAATGGCTAAAGTATCTACCGCATTGGTTATCGCAAGTTTCTTGAGTAAATTTCAATCAGACCTAAAAATCCCCAGAACACTCTTAAAAATTGGAGCATATGTTTTGCTCCCCTTTTTATTGATCGTCTTACAACCCGATCCAGGATCAGCTCTTGTTTTTGGAGCATTCTTTTTTCCATTGTTTAGAGAGGGCCTTAATTATGCTTATTTGATTATTTTTCTTAGTTTGTTATTCTTGTTTTTTATTACCCTCAGTTTTCACTTTGTTATAGTAATTGGAATTATAACTCTTGTGATTTTTTTAATATATTATTTTTTAAAAAAAATAAATTCTAAATTAAAAATTTGGCCCTTTATAATATTCTTAATTATTTCCATTGGATTTTCATTTTCTGTTGATTACATTTTTAACAATGTATTTCAACAGCGTCACCGTGATAGGATCAATATTGTTTTAGGTAAAGAAGTCGACACTCAAGGAGTAGGCTACAATATCAATCAATCTAAAATTGCAATTGGCTCCGGAGGGTTAAATGGAAAAGGATTTTTGGAGGGGACCCAAACTAAAGGAGATTTTGTTCCCGAACAACATACCGATTATATTTTTAGCACAATAGCTGAGGAGTGGGGTTTTTTAGGAAGCTTTTTTCTAATCTTTCTTTTTTGTTTCTTAATTTCTAGGATGATATTACAGGCTGAAAAACAAACAAATAAGTTCCGAAGAATTTTCTCATATGGGTCAGCAGGATTGATCTTTACCCATTTTTTTATTAATATAGGTATGTCTTTGGGAATGGTTCCTACGATTGGGATTCCTTTACCTTTTATCAGTTACGGTGGTTCGAGTATTTTAGCCTTTAGTATTATGATTTTTATCCATTTAAATTTTGATGCAAATAGGCTCAATGATTGGTAAATCAATGCTTGATATCCAAAATATCTCTCAGACTGTTACCCAATGTCATAAATGCCAAAACCAAACTCATTATGGCCAATCCGGGGATCAAAGTCAAGTAGGGTTTCCCTAATAACAAATACCTGAAGTGGTCTTTTACCATTCCTCCCCAACTGGGTACCGGGGGTTGTGCACCAATACCCAAAAAGCTTAATCCACTCTCAATCAATATTGCACTGGCAAAGTTAGCAGTTGAAATCACTATTAGGTGAGGAACAAGCAAAGGAATAATATGATGCGATATGATTCGTGTTTTTCGATATCCTAAAGTTTGTGCAGCCTTAATAAAGGTTTTCTCCTTAATTGTTATAACTTGACCTCTAACCACCCTAGCCACATCAACCCACATAGTTAATCCAACAGCTATAAAAACTTGCCAGAAACCACGACCTAGAGCAAGGGTAATTGCGATAACCATCAATAGGGTAGGAATGGACCAAAAAACATTGATCAACCAAACAATAAATTTGTCTATATAACCTCCAAAAAAACCAGCCAAAGCTCCCAGAGTAACGCCAATCAAAAGTGAAATAAAAACTGCTATGAAACCAATGGAAAGTGAAATCCGCGATCCGATAATCAATCGACTCAATAAATCTCTACCATACTTGTCTGTGCCCAATAAAAAAGATTTCTCCTCTAAGTGTTCCTCTATGAAGTTGGTTTCAGTGAGTGGGGATTGGAATTTTGATGCATCAATCAACTCATAGTAATCTGATGGGGATCCATAAGGTTGAATTTCAACTCCATTTGATTTTAACTTGTAGTCCTGTATTGGAATTTCATTTCTTTTAGATAGCTCTCCCGAAAAAAAAGCATCCCCATAGGTACGCTTATTTCCAGCAGAAAGCACCAACATTTTTACCCTAAAGCCAGGGGATTGTGAATGGATTGATAAGTGCATTTGGTTAGCATTGGATGTACTGTCAGGAGAAATTTGATAGGCAAAAATAGCTGCTAAAACCAATAGAATAATATATAGGGTGCTAAAAACTGCCCATAGATCTTTCAGAAATTTTTTGTGTGGAATACTCCCCCTCAAAACATTATTATTACTTCTTCACCTGAGCTACAGGATAATTGTCAAGATTGATATTCAAATCTTCCAATATATTCACTGCCTCTGAGACATAAAAATCCTTTTGAAGGGTTTCTATCCACCTATTTTTTCTCTCTTTTACCACTTCATCATTGGGATCTCCAGGTTCTCGAATCCATTCGAAGTCTAAATCTGATTTGTAATCTTTAAGGACACTGAATTTTTCTGATATTTTTTTATTTGACTCGCGTTCAGTCAAATGATCCTGATAGTTTAGGGTATAGACATAATTATCCTGTTGAGCCTCTATTCTTCTAGCTTGTTGTTCTAAAAGCTGTGTATAAGGATTGTCTTTTAATCTTTTGGCACTCTGACTTACTACAAAATCATAGTTGTTCAGATTGCTCGATTTTTTATAAATAGCGGGTTCAATACTATCCCAAGACAGAGGGTTTTCTTGGTCTTTCTCTCCCATATCTATATATGAATATTGATTTTTTATGACAATATCACTAATAACACCCTCCAGTTGTGTAGAACCTCCATTGATACGATAAAACTTGTCAGTAGTAAGTTTGACAGCACCCAAATCGCCGTGGGTACCACCCGAGATAATACGATTCAAATCAATTACATTTTGAACGGTTCCTTTACCAAAAGTTTGTTTGCTACCCAAAATGATAGCCCTTTTGTAGTCTTGTAGTGCTGCTGCTAGAATTTCAGATGCTGAAGCCGAAAATTCATTTACCATAATGACCAATGAACCGTCCCAAATAATAGAAGGGTCTTCATCATACAGAATATCTTTAGTGCCTCCTGTGCTTTTTACCTGAACTACAGGGCCTTGGTCAATAAAAAAACCAGTAATATCAACAACTGTCTTAAGTGATCCACCTCCATTATTTCTCAAGTCCATTATAATACCGCTTACATTTCTTTTTTTTAGAGCCTCTAATTCTTTTTTGACATCACTTGCAGCATTTCTACTTTTTTGATCTTTAAAATCGATGTAAAATTTGGGCAACTGAATGAGACCGTAATTTTTACCATTCTTGTGGATAATACTAGATTTTGCATAAGACTCCTCCAACTCTACCACACCCCTATTAATGACTACCTCTTCTATAATACCACTTACTCTCTTAACTGTCAAAAAAACCTTTGTGCCTTTGGGACCCTTAATGAGTTTCACTGCATCGCCCAATCGCATTGAACCAATTTCAATGGGATCTTCGTCTTTTTGAGCTACTTTTAAGATTACATCACCAACCTCAAGGGCCCTGGCTTTCCAAACTGGTCCTCCAACAATAACCTCTATAATTTCAACCACTTGATCTTTCTTCTGTAATCGAGCTCCAATGCCCTCAAACTTTCCTGAAATATTTTGATCAAACTCTTCTTTTTTATCAGGCTCAAAGTAATTGCTATGGGGATCAAACTCGAGAGTTATTGCATTTATGTATATCGAAAACCACTCCTCACGTTCTACCTCATCGAAAATCTCAAAATAGTTTTCAATATTCTCCTTTGTTATTAATCTCGCTTCCTCTTCCAGCACAACTTTTGACTTTATCTGATAAGCAGAATCTTTTTCTTTTTTGAAATCCTCTTGCTCTACCAAATCAGAGAAATATTCCAGTGTAGAGAGTTTGAATCTTTTTCGCCATAGTTCTTTGAGACCATTTAAAGTTCTAGCATAAGTAATTTCTTCGAAATTGAGATTAATAGAATCTTTAGCACTAAAATCAAACGGATCACTTAGCGATTCCTCATAAAATTCTTTTACTTGATTCATACGAATCATTAGTCGGTCATAGGTCAAATTAAAAAAAGAAATATCACCCTCTTTTATTTGATCATCAATTTCTTCTTTATACCTTTTGAAATTATTGATATCAGATTGAAGAAAAAATCGATGTTGTCCATCGATGCCTTGGATGAACTTGTTAAAAACATGCTCTGAGAAAACATCATCTATATCTTTGGGATTGTAATGCCCTCTTTGCATCACATAAGTGATGACTTCAATCAATAGTTTGTCCTTATCAGGATTGTCTGAATATATAGAAGTACTACCAGTTAACACCAACACAGCGATACCAACAACAAATAGTCCAGAAAACTTCATAAAATATGTATTAAAAAGTAAATTTAACCAAAAACCCCTTATTTAGGCTGTACCTTAAAAAACTTTTTGTTGATGTGAAACTTGCAATCAAGGATTATAATTTTTTTAAATTTACTACACATTATCAGACAATGGAGAAAAAACCTCTCATATTAGTTACCAATGACGACGGAATTACAGCCCCTGGTATAAGAAAATTGATTCAAGTAATGATTGAGATTGGGGATGTTGTCGTTATAGCTCCAAACAGTCCTCAGTCAGCAATGGGGCATGCAATTACTATTAACTCTACGCTACATTGTACAAAAATCGATGTCAAGGGAGGCACACATCTTGAATACAGTTGTTCTGGAACTCCAGCAGACTGTGTAAAACTTGGTGTGAACGAAATTTTAGACCGAAAACCTGACCTTTGTGTTTCGGGAATCAATCACGGGTCCAATTCCTCCATCAATGTTATTTATTCAGGAACCATGAGTGCAGCAGTTGAGGCAGGGATAGAGGGTATACAAGCCATAGGGTTCTCTTTATTGGATTACAGCTGGAGTGCTAATTTTGATGCAATTAAAAATTACGTCAAAAAAATCACAATAAGCGCCTTGGAAAACAAAATTCCATCCAATGTAGTTTTGAATGTCAATTTCCCAAAGCTCTCTGAAAAAGAAATAAAAGGAATCAAAATTTGCCGCCAGGCTAGAGCCTATTGGGTTGAGGAATTTGACAAAAGAACTAACCCCATGGGACAAGATTATTACTGGCTTACAGGTAAGTTTGTCAATAAAGACAAGGGAGAAGATACCGACGAGTGGGCATTAAGTCAAGGCTTTATATCTGTTGTGCCAATAGAATTTGACCTTACGGCACATCACGTGATACAAGAATTAAATACATGGAATTTTGGTAAATAAAGAGCTTTCTAATGGGGTGATTTCAAGTTTTTTTGCCAGTTCGAGTGCAATGATTTTTATTATCATATATTTTTCAGATGGACCCATTGAGAATGCTATTTCTTCATTGTTTCAACAGGGAAAATTAGGAGGTCTTATTAGTATGAGCGCACTGATCAATTTACCATTGTTCTTTTTGGGCATGCACAGGAGAAAAACAAATTTTGCAAAAGGTGTGATGATCACCTCCATTTTTATCGTCTTCTTAGTAGTTATTCTTAAAATTATTTAAATTGAAATATTACCTAATAGCTGGCGAGGCCTCTGGCGATCTTCATGGATCAAAACTAATAGAGGCCTTGAAAAAAAAAGATGATAATGCCAAAATTCGATTTTGGGGTGGGGACTTAATGGAACAAGCTGGTGGAATATTGGTAAAGCACATTAATATACTCTCTTTTATGGGTTTTTGGGAGGTTGTTACCCATTTAAGAACTATTTTAAGAAATATCAAATTTTGTAAAAAAGACATTTCACTCTTTCAACCTGATGTCATAATTTACATAGACTATCCTGGTTTTAACCTCAGAATCGCAAAATGGGCAAGGCAACAAGGATTTAAAAATCACTTTTATATAAGCCCTCAAGTATGGGCATGGAAAGAGAATAGGGTTCGTCAGATGAAAAAAGATTTGGATGCACTCTATGTAATTCTCCCATTCGAAAAAGATTTTTTTGAAAAAAAACACCAATTCAAAGTGGAATTTGTTGGACACCCCCTAATGGACACCCTTACCAAAATAAAAAAATCAACCTCTTTCATTAGAGAAAATAAATTATCAGCAAAAAATAATCTCATCGCATTATTACCAGGAAGTAGAAAACAAGAAATAAAAAAAATATTACCCATTTTTATAAAGGTAATAGCCTCTTTTCCACAATTTGAGTTTGTACTTGCCGGAGCACCCGGTATAGACCCGCAGTGGTATCAAAAGTTCTTTAGTGGGAAAAAGATTAAGTTCATTCAAAACAATACTCACGTTTTACTTTTGCATGCTAAAGCAGCATTAGTTTCCAGTGGAACAGCTACTTTGGAAACAGGACTGCTAAATGTTCCTCAAGTGGTATGCTATCGGAGTAGTTTTTTGACCTATCAAATTGCTAGGTGGCTCGTTAAGTTAAAATATATCTCTTTGGTCAATCTTATTTTGGGGCGGGAAGTTGTCAAAGAACTTATTCAGGAATCGTTCAATGTAAGGGAAGTAACAAAGCATTTGAAATACGCTCTTTCCGAAAAAGGACAAAAAAAACTAAAGAATGATTACCAAGAACTCCGATCCGCTCTTGGTGAGGAGGGCGCTAGTCAAAAGACAGCTCAATTCATCATTAACGCAATTAAATAATTTTAAATTTGATGGTTTATTGTCCCAAATTTCAAATGATAATCCTCATAATCAAAAATTTAGGAAACATTTTTTTTAGAAGAAATTTATACCTATTGATCTTGGATGAAAAGGCCATTTATAAAATTCCATTTTGAGCCCTCTCATCAATTATTATCCTGTAGTCATCCTATCGTGCATTGTCAGATATTCATCCCAAATTAGTTTTTTCCAATGGCTTTTAAAAATTGTAGAGTGTTTAAGAAAGGAAAAAAATGTCAGAATCGCAACATCTAATTTTTAAAATAAAATGGACTTATCTGATTAACCTCTGAACTTGGGCCTAAAGTTTTTGCGATATTTTTCAAAATCCTGGGGCTCACTGAATATCATATAATCACCTTGCTTGATCATTTTTAGGTAGAGTTCTATCTGTTGTGGATTTTGATAGCCCACTAATGGGGTAATCAAATCACCCGTTTCACTTATAAAAACCACTGTTGGATATCCTTTAACTCCCAAAAATTGGGTAAACTGGTGAGTTGAATTTCTCCCTCTTCTATTTGAATCATAATTGGGATTAGTAAATGTATTGCCAAAGTAATTAATGGTTTCTTGTCCCTCAGCGTTGAATTTTACTGCGTAATAATGTTCAGAGATATAGGCAGCTACATCTCGGTTTTGAAAGGTTTTTTTATCCATCAATTTACAAGGCCCACACCAATCGGTATAAACATCTACAATAATTTTTTTGGGATTTTCTTTCTGAGCCTCAAGTGCTTCCCTGAAAGTCATCCATTCAATGGTTTGCGCATTTACCCAAAAACTAGTCAGGCTAAAAACAATAATTAAAAACTTCATTTTCATATTAATCAAAATGTTTTTAAGTTTAGATCTTCTGCTCCATGAGCCAGTCGTTTTATGGGTTTTAGTAGTGCGATAACCAAAAGAGCAAATACACTACAAAAGATAAAAATTCCTGTAAATGTTGCCTTCTCACCTGTTGCTTCAGCATTCTCTCCAATGTTGGCTGCAAGCTTATTGCCCAAACCTGAAGCGGCAAAATACAAGCCCATCATTAGAGCAGCATATTTTTCTGGAGCCAACTTGGTAATGTAGGACAGTGATACCGGAGAAGCGCACAACTCGCCCACGGTATGAAATAAGTATGCCAGCACCAACCAATGCATAGATGAATATCCCAAGAACTCATACTCTAAAGCAGCAAAACGCATGAATAAAAATCCAAATCCCATAATCATAATACCAACCGCTATTTTAAAGATAGCAGAAGCTTCCCTCCCTTTAGATTTGATCCTCATCCACATTCCTCCAATCACCACAGCAAGGGTAATGATGAAAAAGGCATTTAAAGACTGAAACCACGAGGCTGGAATTTCATAACCTAAAAGCATCCGATCGGTCTTTTGCTTGGCATATAGGTTCATCAGTCCACCGGCCTGTTCAAAGGCGCCCCAAAAAATAATGATCATCAAGAAAGAGATCAATAGTACCTTAATCCTGTCCTTTTCTATCGGAGTTAATTTTTTTTGTCTCAATTTCTTTTTTTCCTCTGTTGAGGTTTTTTTTAACTCCCCAACACCAACGAGATATTTTTGACCAAAATAATATGTGATTTGACCAATCAACATTCCCATAGCAGCAAGTCCAAACCCATAATGCCAATTGTAAGTTTCTCCCACCCAACCGCAAAATAGCGGAGCCAAAAATGCACCCAAATTAATACCCATATAAAAAATATAGAATCCAAGGTCTCTTCTCTCATCTCCTTGAGGGTAAAGCCCCCCCACCATACTGGATATATTCGGCTTGAGTCCTCCTACTCCCAAGATGATAAAACCGCAACCGATGTAAAAACTCAACTCGCTATCAAAAGCCAATATTCCATGACCCAAACAAAGCAAGATCCCGCCCAACATAACGGTTTTTTTTTGACCCAACAAATTATCGGCAATCCACCCCCCGGGAATAGCAGCAATGTAAACCAACATGGTGTACCAACCATACAACCAAATAGCCTCCTCATTAGACCATCCAAAACCAGGATTTTGACTGGTGGTCTCCGCCACTAAAAAAATGGTAAACAAGGCCCGCATACCGTAATAGGAAAAGCGTTCCCAAAGCTCTGTAAAAAATAAAACAAATAATCCTGCAGGATGACCCAAAAAGATTTTTTCATGGGGTTCATTGAGATTAGATTCAGACATAATACTAGTGCATATTTGGGTTCAAAGTTACTCATTTTATAAGACAGTGAATTTTTGAACTTACTAAATACTCCAAATTAAAAAAAATAGAATAGTGTATCTTTACACAGTTGTGAAAAGATCGATATGTCAAAGAAAATAGAGGGTTTTTCCAAACTATCCAAAGCAGAAAAAATAAATTGGGTCACCCAAATACATTTTGAGGATGCCTCCGAAGCCAAGAAGATTATTTCCTCATACAACCACAATAACGAGGAGAAACAAAAACTTCATGATGAGTTCATCGAGAATTCCATTACTAACTATTACATTCCATTGGGAGTAGCCCCCAATTTTGTGATCAACGGTAAGGAATACACCCTACCTATGGCCACGGAAGAAAGCTCAGTAGTTGCAGCCGCATGCAATGCAGCTAAATTTTGGGCCTCAAGAGGGGGATTCAAAACCAAAATTCTGGGAACCCAAAAAATAGGACAGGTTCACTTCTTATTCGAAGGAAAAACGAAACAACTCCAGACTTTTTTTGAGCAAAAAAAACCAATGCTGATCGACAGTATCTCATCACTCACTGCTAACATGGAAAAACGGGGGGGAGGAATTGTTGATATCAGACTTAAAGACAAATCAGATCTAATAGAAGACTACTATCAGCTTCACCTCACTTTTGAGACGGTAGACTCAATGGGGGCTAATTTTATTAATTCCTGCCTAGAGAAGATTGCTAAAACATTACAATCTCTCGCTGTGGATCATGAAGTGTTTTTAAAAGAACGATTTTCAATTGAGGTCATCATGAGCATCCTCTCTAATTATGTCCCTCAATGTTTGGTTGAAGCTGAGGTGCGTTGTCCAGTTAGATCATTGGGAGGTCAAACCGGAATGTCAGGTATGCAATTTGCCCAAAAATTCATTCTTGCGATAGAAATTTCTCAAAAAGAACCTTACCGGGCGGTTACTCACAACAAAGGGATCATGAATGGAATTGACGCTGTTGTCATCGCTACAGGAAATGACTTTAGAGCAGTTGAGGCTGGTGTTCACGCCTTTGCTGCTCGGAATGGTATTTATTCAAGTTTAAGCAATGCTTTTTTGGAGGGTGATGATTTCGTTTTCAAACTCAAATTACCCCTCTCGCTTGGGACTGTTGGAGGACTTACCCAATTGCACCCTATGGTGAAATGGTCTCTGGAGCTGTTGGGCAATCCCAATGCCAAAAATCTAATGGAAATAGTTGCCGTAGCAGGTTTGGCACAAAACTTTGCTGCGGTAAGATCTTTGATTACCTCGGGAATCCAAAAAGGACACATGAAAATGCACTTACTCAACATTCTCAATCAGCACCAGGCTTCAGCCAATCAAAAAGAAAAAGCCCTTGAGTATTTTAAAACCCAAACGATCACCTACAGCGCAGTAAACGATTTCTTAAAATCCAATCCCTGATTCCATGACCAAATGCTACAGCCACGGCAAACTTTTAATTACGGGGGAATACATGGTTTTGAAAGGTGCAAAAGCATTAGCAATTCCCACCAAAATGGGGCAAATGCTTGATTTTCAACCGGATGATTCAAAAACCCTAAAATGGGAAAGTTTGGACAACAAAAATCTACTCTGGTTTAGTGCCTCTATGAACATTCTGGATTTCAGTATTAAGAACACCAATGATTCCAATATTGCCAAACGCTTGGTAGGAATTTTGAAAACCATACGGGATCAAAATAATAGTTTTCTCATACAAAACGGAGGAATGGTTAAAACCCGCCTGGAATTTGACCGTCATTGGGGGTTGGGAACTTCCTCCACATTGATTTCAAATTTGGCCCAGTGGTCTCAAACTAACCCTTACACTCTACTCACAAATAGCTTTGGTGGGAGTGGATACGACATTGCCTGTGCAACCTCAAAAAGTCCTCTAATCTATAGTGTAGACAAAACCCAACCCCACATCGAAGCGTGTAAATTTGATCCCGAATTCAAATCTAACTTATACTTTATCTATCTTAAGCATAAAAAAAACAGTAGGGAAGCCATAAAACAATTTAAAAAACAAAACATCAATCAGGAGCAAATCACTCATACCACATCACTGACTAGGGCTGCTTCTAAGGCCGATACATTGGATGAATTTGAGAAAATACTTAACGAGCATGAAAGATTCATCTCCAAAATTTTAGGGTTGGTTCCCATTAAAGAAAAGCAATTTCCCGATTTTCCTGGAACGATCAAAAGCCTGGGTGCTTGGGGTGGTGATTTTATTTTGGCCACTGGAGATAACTCCACACCGGATTATTTTAAAAACAAAGGTTATAATGTTGTGATCAGTTACAAAGAGATGATGCTCTAATAGTACAACTGACGGTTGTCTTCAATCTCTGCAGAAGAGCGTAGGGCTTCATAAATAGAACTATTGATCCTCGTGTTCTCCTCGTTTTGGAGCGCATTAGCATAAGCCCTATAACTTTCCAACTCATCAGCAATTTCTTTGGAAGTGACTTCAATCATATATACCCCATTATTACCTTTAATCAAAGCCGAAGGTTGATTGAGCTCCAGAGCAAAAGCAGTACCAATTAAGTAGGGTTCTGATCCTGCACCAGCTATCACTGTATTCTCTTGAGTCACTGCCGAAGCAGTCTCTACTTCTTTATCGGCAGCACCAGCAAGGGCATCTAAAGATGTTTTGTCAGAATGTATTTTTAACAAATAAGCGGTCTTGAGCTCCTTCATTATCTCTTGGATCACCTCAAATCTGACCGACTCAAAATTAACCGAACCTTTTGGAGTAATTCCCGATAATTGGGCCACTACATATCCTCCATTGGTCATACTAAATCGTTTGATATCTCCGACTCCGGTATCTTCGTCAAACAACCACTGAACCAAATTCCTTTGACGTATTAAACCTGGGAGGTTCTCGTCTAAAAGATTGACTTTTTGAACAAACTTTACCTCGTAGTCATAATTCATGGCAACCGTATCCAATTGTTTGCTTTTCATACACTCCATCTCAAACTGAGTTGTTTTTTGGAAAACACTATTAGAGGTCTCCTCCGAGGGAACTATCTCTTTGATCACATCAGCGGTCAAAACCACATCCTCTTTGTCTGTGACCTTGATAATATGAAAACCAAATTCAGTTTCTACCAATCCAATTCTTCCAACCCTTGAACGGTTGCAAAAATTAAAAAACTTTTTAGTCATCATACCTTCCTGAAAGAAGCCTAAATCTCCACCAAGTGACTTTGAGGGTCCATCAGAATTTTCGGTAGCCAGTTGTGCAAAATCATTAGGTTTTTTTCTCGCTTTTCGGTACAATTCTTGAGCCTTTTTTTTTGCCTCCTCTTTGGTTCTTGTGATGTCAGGATTAGCTCTTTCAGCACCTTTGAAAGCCACCAAAATATGACTTGCTTTTATAGCACCCCCCTTTTTTCGATCGAGAAATCGTGAGATTTTAAATTGATTGCGATCCTTGTATGGTCCAAAAACATCACCGGGATTGAGGCCAAAGATAATATCTGCATATTCATTGATTATATTTCCTTTGGTTTTGTATATCGAATCGAAAGGAGTTTCGGAGTACTGTTCAACAAAATCGGTTATATTATTGGTAGTAGCCAAGCCTTCAATGGTATCAGTTAGCTTGGACACGTCGTTGTACTCAATCCTGCGGGTTTTAAGTTTTTCCATATCCGCTCGGATTTGATTTTCGTCAGCCTCAGATGCTTCTTCGGTAAAAATCACGTAGCGAACTGACCTGCTTACCTCGGTCTCATAATCCACTTTTCTTTTATTGATGAATTGCTTGATGTCAGATTCAGATATTTTAAATAGACTGTCCGGAATGTCAGAAAAAGGGAGCCTTACGTACTTCAGATTGACCTTGTCATTTTGGCTGTGGTAAGCATTTTTTCCCTCCAATTCGGTAAAACCGTTGCTAGATTTAATCAAATCATAATATATATTTTCTTTAGCCATTCCGACAATATTCTCCTCTTGCATTTTCCAGTTTTCATAGGCTTGGGGATTTTCAACACGCAAACGGTTAATGAAGTTGGTAAAAATTCCAAAATCAAAAAAGCCTGCATCATTCTGAAATCTTGGGTCTTGAAAAATTCTCTGGTCTTGGGATAGAATCATTTCAATCTGTTCTTTGCCAGCATCAATTCCCAAACGTTCAAACTCTTGCCTGAAAATAGTGGCTCTCAACAATTGATCCCAAACAGTATTTACAGCCTGCATCGTAGAAAAATTATAGTTTCTCTCTGTATTTTCTACCAATTGCCTGTATAATGTTAATTCTATCTCCTCCTCATTAACAACTGCTATAGGTTCACTTGGTCCACCACCAGCTGAATTTCCATCAAAAACCCCTGAGATTACAAAAGCAAATAATGCCATACCTATAACCAGAATAAGGAATACTGAACGCTGTCTAATCTGACCTAATACTGCCATATCGTCTTTTTTGAATCGGTTGCGAAAATACAATTTCCTTTTTGATTATGAAAAAGAATCTTTTTGTTATTTAGGGTGTTACAACAACAGTTTTAAGAAATTGATAGAGCATAAAACCCTTAATTGTCATCTTTGACCCTGAGGATTACTCTTTCAATTTTTGTGGAAGTTACCTCTTTGATTTCAAATTCATAATTTTCAAACTCAATCAGTGTTCCTTTAGATGGGATTTCCTCTTTTAAATAAACTATTAATCCACCTAAGGTCTCATAAAATTCGTTTTCAGGTAGATTGACATCATAATTTTGATTAATGTAATCAACTTCCAATCGAGCAGAGAATTCAAACAAACCTTCATCAATTTGTTTTTCAAAAAGGGCAACATGATCGTGTTCGTCTTCAATTTCACCAAAAAGTTCCTCAATAATATCCTCCACGGTAATGATTCCAGAAGTTCCGCCATACTCATCCATTACAACTGCAATACTCTTGTGTTGTTTAGTCAACAATTTGAGTACTTCACTGATCCTCATTGTCTCGGGAACAAAAGCCACTGGAAGTAAAATTTTTTTTAGATCAGTAGGTTTTTTAAACATTTCAAAAGCATGGATATATCCCAAAACATCATCAATAGAATTCTCAAAAACTGGTATTTTTGATAAGCCACTGGAGGTAAAAAGTTTTTTTACATCTGACAATGAAGCCCCAATTTCAATAGAAACAACTTCAGTTCTGGGAACCATGGCTTCTCTTACTTTTACCTCCGAAAAGTCAAGTGCATTTTGGAAAATTTGGATTTCACTATCTACATTATCAATATCTTTTGTCGACTCCAATTGTTCCTCAATATAATTTCCCAATTCTATTTTGGAAAAAGTCAATTGTATTTGATCTCCTTTAGTGCTGAAAAACTTCATAAGAATTAAATCTGACAACTTGATGATCATGGTTGTAATTGGGGAGAACAATGCGTAGAAAAAAGCAGTAGGAAAGGCAAAAATCTTAATCAAAACATTGGAAAATTGTTGAAAAAAAACTTTGGGAAGAAACTCTGCTGTAATTAAAATGATTATTGTAGAGATGACTGTTTGAATAAAAACAATTCGAATGCTGATGCCCTCCCCTGAAAGGGTTTCAGGGAAAAATAATTGCAAAATACGGTCACCCATAAATATACCATAAATTACCAGTGATATATTATTACCCACCAACATAGTGGCAATAAAACGAGAGGGGTTTTTAGTAATAAAGTTTAGAAACTTAGCATTAAAACCTGCCTGTTGCTTTTCAATTTCCAAAAAAATCTTGTTCGCAGAAACAAACGCAATTTCCATCCCTGAAAAAAAAGCTGAGAGTATCAGACAAATAATAATGACTAAGTCAGAGATGATCATTGAGAGGAATTTCCCCTTTTGTTAAACTTTTTTCGAAAATGTCTTCTGAATAGCGCCATAAAAACCGAAATAAAGGTAAACCCAATAAATATGTATGCCTTTTGTCGATTGGAACTCCATAAACTAATTGACTCATAGAAAGCCACCACAGCAATAATCCAGTAAAGGATTTCAGAAATTTTATAATTTTTCATCTGCAATCAGAGAGTCTTTTTGTTCGTCCACTAACATAGTGCCTGTAAGTTTTCCTGTTTGGAATTTACTAAATTCTTTATTGGTATCCAATCGTATGGCAGCCATATCATAATTAATATTTTTGAAAGTGAAGGTTTGCTCTGTAAAAAGCCATTCTTTTTCAGCATCCCAATACATCTGATCAGTTTCCAACCTTGAACCGTCGTGAGATAAAAGCACCACATTTCCTTGAAGGTCAACTATTTTGGTTTGGTTGTAAAGAATTCCATAATCAGCAACTAGGATGTTTTCATCTTTATTACTGTTGAAAAATATTATTTTTAATCCTTCAGGGAATTCGGAATACTTAAAGCTTAAATGGGTAAAATCTAAATTTACTGGAGCTGTCAAAATGGCTTTCACCACTGCCGAATCCGTGTAAGTCATTCGAATATCATAGGCTATACCTATAGGGTTTTCATTAAATTGATTGATTTGCATAATGGTTGAAGAACCATCATCGCAAGAAATAATCAAGATAACAGTAAAAACTGAAAACCATTTTTTTAAAATTTTAGAGATGAAAAAATGCATTTATAAGTCCGGAACTTTGACGCTACTTTTGATCCAACAATCGAATTGGATATTAGCCCCCTGATTGCCCTCGGTAAAAATTTCGGTTTTGGAAGGTGCTCTTCCTTCATAACTCTTAGCTGTTTTCAATGCGAGTTTTTTAATTGAAGAATCAACCTCTCCGGCTCTGTAAGCCATTTGTGCTGCCAACCAATAAACCGCCCTTTTATTGAATTGGGTTTCTCCACAATCGTTGGCACTGCCAGCATATAGATTAGAAATCAACAAATAAGCACGGCCGAAAGAGGGCTGAAAGCTTAATGTCTTTCGTGCATAGTTGCGGGCCAAGGATTTTCTTCCTGCATTCTTAAACTTGACAGCAATCTTATAAAGAATTTTTGCTTTTTTATAAGGGTCTGATTGCAAACTAATAGACTCTTCATAATATTGTAAAGCCTTATTACTATCTCCTGCTTTATCCTTCAATATACCTAAATAATAAGCAGAATCAGCCGAAGGGTCTAAGGCATGTAAGGCCTCTACAAGAGTGACGAAAAATGGATCATCAGAACATTCCTTGCTGTCCATTCGAGAGGCGGCCCTTTTTAACCAAATGGCATCAGTTTTGAACTCTTCAAAATTTCTTTTGTACAGAGGAATCAAATTAACACAAGTAGCCTCTTTTGAAATAATAGCATCCAAATTTGAAAGAAATGTACCAATTGCATTTCCATTAATCCCATAAACCCTTTTGCTCCTTACCTCTCTACTGTTCAAGGGAATTCCCTGCTCTTGTTTTTTGAGTATGATATCCAACTTCTTTGCCAAATTTGTAGACTCAATTTCAAATTTTTCAGACACCTCCTCATATTTGTTAAACAATTGTTCCATTGATACCCCATGAGTTCCCTCCTTGTAAAGGTCGTATAAGGTGTTGAAGTAATTATAGAGCTCTTTGGGATTGCTAAAACTTTTGGCATCGGTTTGGTAAGCCAAATCAAAAGTGTTAAAAACCTGCATTTTGTCAGCAATTTTATAGTCCAACATCGCTTGGGCTTTACTGCTAATAATATCTCCACTTACGTTTACATTTTTTTTGGTGGGAAAATTTTTCAGCCACTCATCGTAAAGTTTCATCAAGTCCGCAGTCTCTGCATCAATCGTTTCGGGTGTTGCTTTTTTGATCCTGTCTTTGAGGATACGCTCCCCATATGAAAAAATAGCTACATTGAGAGATGGACACTCTTTCCTTACGCCCATCCATGGTGCATAAGCTTCATCATAGTTCTTGATCTTGGCATACTCTGCGAAAATGGATAAATTTTGCAAACATTCCTCTGTGTTTTGTGCAGCCAAAGGGCAGATCATAATTAACCCGATCAAAAAATTAAATACTTTAAGAAATTTCATCACCTTAAATTTAATTATATTTTCTTTTTATAAACCATTTGTCATTAAGAGAAAAACCAATCCTAAATGACCAAAAATTTTCTTTAAAAAAATTATCCTCCTCACCTCTTCTGCTTCCATACTCAAATCCAATATTTGCATTGGAAAAACCCGCTAAAGGTAAACCAATTCCAAAATTAATGCCAGTTTCCTTTAATCCAAAATTATTTACAATAACCCCTGTTAACTCATGTCGAAAACCCATCCTAAAAACAATCCTTTTCCAATAACTGGTGATAGAACTATAATTCGGGATATAAAATCCTCCTAAAGAAAATTGATAGGCATTTTGATATGCAACATTTGGTAAACTTATGAATTTATGACTAAAATTTTCCATATCATTAATAGTGTATTGGGCTCCGGCAAACCATTTTCTTTCTTCACCCAATCCAAATCCGAAAGATAGAAGATGCGGTATTCTGATGTTTGTTCTGTTTAAACCTAAATCAATTAAGTTAATTTGAATATCATCCCCAAAATTCGTAGTTCCCGAGTAAGAACGGGTGTTGAAAATTCTGGAATTGGTCGATGTCAAATTTGCTTTAGGAGCGAAAGAAAATAAAGCTTGTAGCTCCAGAGCATCAGATAATGGAATTTCTAGATGTGAGGAGAATTTAAAATCTAAGCCAGAAACACTTGATTTATTTTCTAGTCCTGTACCTAAAGTAATCTCATTCTGAAATCTTCTTGTTTCGTATATAATATTGCCAAAATTGTAATTTATCGTAACTCCAATACTTAGATACTTTACAGGATTAAAACCTGCCGAAAAAAACACCTTATTAACTCCTCCCTCTCCGTCGAATGTATTTAGTACTTCCTCATTCTCGGTTCCAGCTTCCGAGTAGGACAACTTATATCCTACAGAGGTATAAGGAATTATTCCAAAACCAAACCCAAAAAACTTGGTCGGAATAGCTACCCCAATATAATCTAGACCTGCTGAGGCAAGACTTTTACTCTCATTGGCACCTGTCAAATTATTAATCCTGTAATTCAACCCCAATGAATAATTAGTCATTTTGAGTTTTGCATAAGAGCTGGGATTTGATAAGTTGGCGTGTATCGAATCGTTATATATTTCAAGTCCTCCCATAAAACGAATAATCTGAGTTCCTCTAAAATTTAATTCCCCCAGTCCTGCATAAGAATAGGGTGAAGTGGTGCCGTTTTGTGAAAAAACAAAAGACCCAATTAGTAGCACAAAAAGTTTTAATGCAATTCTAATCATGAATCAATATTCAATTCTAATAAGTGGAACATTCCCTCTGCCATAAAATTTGAATTGGCAAATATGCTATTTTTTAATGTTTTAGGCAACTTATTGGCGTCTCCACCTGTTAAAATTACAGTTAAAGAATCGTATTTTTTATCATAATATTTAATTCTGGCATTTATCTCATCCAATATTCCAAAATAAATCCCCGCATGAATTGCTTGATCAGTATTTTTCCCAGTAGGATTTTTGGGATTTCTGGACTTCAAGAGGGGGAGGTTTCCTGTGTAGTGGTGCACTGACTTGTACCTAATCTCGAAACCCGGGGAAATGGCCCCTCCGTGATAGATACAATTTGAATCCAAAAAATCATAAGTTATACAACTTCCCAAATCAATGATCAGTAAATTAGTGTTGGGATA
>TARA_B100000963_G_scaffold276064_1_pt1 | contig 26699 bp, 25 predicted proteins | sample TARA_B100000963 | Tara Oceans TARA_B100000963 (sample SAMEA2622097) | marine metagenome | biome: marine biome (ENVO:00000447); feature: surface water layer (ENVO:00002042); material: "saline water (ENVO:00002010), including plankton (ENVO:xxxxxxxx)" | depth 5 m | reverse complement strand
CAAAGGAGGTGCGAATCTAATAATATCACCATGGGTTGGTTTTGCTAGCAAACCATTATCTCTTAACCTTAGGCATACATCCCATGCATCCTTTCCATTTTTGGGTTTTATAACAATTGCATTTAACAAACCTTTTCCTCTTACTGTAGTTATCATATTAGAACTTATTTTTTTAAGCTCATCTCTTAAAATATTGCCTAAAATTAACGCGTTTTCGGCTAATCTTTCATTCTTTACAACTTCTAATGCCGCAACAGCAACTTTATTAGCCAATGGATTACCTCCATAGGTAGAACCATGTTCACCAGGCTTTATACACATCATTATTTCATTATCTGCTAAAACAGCAGAAACTGGAAAAACACCACCTGAAAGGGCTTTACCTAAAACTAAAATATCGGGACGAGCATCTTCATAATCAGTTGCCAACAATTTTCCTGTTCGAGCTATTCCTGTTTGAACTTCATCAGCAATAAATAATACATTGTATTTATCACATAATTTTCTTACACCAGATAAATAACCATCAGATGGAACAACAACTCCTGCCTCACCCTGAATAGGCTCAACCATAAATGCCGCTACATTTGGATCTTTAAACTCTTTCTCAAGTGCTTGTAAATCATCATATGGAACTAAATCGTATCCTGGCATATATGGTCCAAATCCTTCATATGATAACGGATCGTCAGATGAAGAAATAGCTGCTAATGTTCTCCCCCAAAAATTTCCTTTAGCAAAAATTATTCTTGCTTTATTATTTGGAATCCCTTTTTTCATATAACCCCACTTTCTAGCCAACTTATTTGCAGTCTCTCCTCCTTCAACACCAGTATTCATTGGTAACACCTTTTCATAACCAAAATATTCAGTTATATATTTTTCATATTCACCCAAAGTATCATTATGAAAGGCTCTTGAGGTTAGAGTTAAAATATCTGCCTGCTGTTTCAAAGCTTGTATAATTTTTGGATGAGAGTGTCCTTGATTGACGGCAGAATATGCAGAGAGAAAATCGTAATATTTATTTCCTTCAACATCCCAAACAAATACACCTTCCCCCCTACTTAAAACAACTGGAAGTGGATGGTAATTATGAGCCCCGTATTCATGCTCTAAGTTTATGTAGTATTTTGATGAATCCATTTTGTGTTTTTTAATATAGCAAATATACAGTATTATTAAGTAAATATATAACTTTACAAAATGGGAAGAAGAAACAAAAAACCTATGCTGTTAAAACAAATTTTAATAACAGATATTGCATTTAAAGGCAAATCAGTAGCCAGGCATGATGGTAAGGTGATTTTTGTGCATAAAGGTGTACCAGGAGATATATGTGATATTTTAGTATTTAAAAAAAAACGCAAATACTGGGAAGCAAAAATAGAAAAGACTATAAGTTATTCAAAAAAAAGAATCAAACCAAAATGCGAACACTTTGGCACATGTGGTGGATGCAAATGGCAAAACATGAATTACCAATCTCAGCTAGAATTTAAAGAAAAAGAGGTTCTTAATAATTTAATTAAGATAGGAGGAGTTAGTTTAAAGAAAATTAATACCATTATTGGAAGTGAAGATCAATACTATTACAGAAATAAAATGGAATTTACATTTTCTAATAAAAGATGGCTTAATTCAGCTGAAATAAAATCAAAAAAAGAAATAAAAAATAAAAATAGTTTAGGATTTCATATTCCAGGAATGTTTGACAAAGTATTAGATATAAAAAATTGTCATCTACAAAAAGAGCCTTCCAATTCAATTAGATTATCCGTAAAAAAATTTGCTGAAAAACATAATTTAACTTTTTTTGATTTAAAAGAACAAAAAGGTCTTCTTAGAAATTTACTAGTTAGAATATCCTCAACTAATGAGCTTATGGTTCTTGTACAATTTTTTGAAAATAATCCAAAACAAATTAAATTTCTTCTTGAACACATTAAAAACTCGTTTTCAAGTGTTACATCTCTATTATATACTATCAATCAAAAAGCAAATAATACTATCTATGATCAAAAGATTATATGTTATCACGGTAAGGACCATATAACTGAAAAAATTGATGAGCTAGAATTTAAAATAGGGGCTAAAACATTTTTTCAAACAAACATAAAACAAACAAAAATTTTGTACCAGAAAACAAAAGAATTAGCCAAAATTAAAAATTCAGATGTTGTATATGACTTATATACTGGAACTGGAACAATAGCCCAATACATAGCTAAAGATGTAAAAAAAGTTATTGGTATTGATTCTGTAAAAGAAGGAATAGTTGCAGCAAAAGAAAATACCAAAAAAAATAATATAGAGAACTGCTCTTTCTTTACTGGAGATATGAAAGAAATATTTTCTGAAGATTTTATAAAAGCAAATGATAGTCCTGATGTGATAATTACAGATCCACCAAGAGACGGAATGCACAAAAAAGTAGTTCAACAGATACTAAAAATCCAACCTAAAAGGATAGTTTATGTGAGTTGCAATTCGGCAACACAATCAAGAGACCTATCAATACTTAAAGAACAATATGCCGTTAAAAATATTCAACCTGTTGATATGTTTCCACAAACTCATCACGTAGAAAACATACTGGTTTTAGAACATTTTACAAAAAATTTACAATGAAAAATATTTGGGAAAAACTAAAAGAGCTTTATGAAATAAATCCTACTTTGTTTGGATTACTTTTGTTTATAGATTTAGCAATTTTATTTTATATAACGACATTACTTTTTAACTAATCGTAGATTTAATGTGATTAATAATTCCGATAATTTGCGGTAAAATTAGTTCGGATTCGTTATTATAAATTAAATAGTCTGATTTTTTTACTTTTTCTTGTTGACTAATTTGTGAGCTAATTATTGATTGAACATGATTCTTGTCTACACTATCTCTTTTCATTACTCTATCAATTCTAATGAATTTGGACGCAACAACACAAATAACTTTATCGCATTTTCTATTAGAATAACTTTCAAATAAAATAGCTGACTCTTTTAAAAGTATTGGGGATTTACTATTTAAACACCACTGATTAAATCTTTTAAATACGAAAGGATGAACCAGACTGTTCAATAAAGATAATTTTTTTTCATTATTAAAAATAAGTTTAGACAAAATTTTTTTTTGAAGTTGATTATCTTTGTAAATCTCATCACCAAATGCTCTTTTAATTTTATTTTTCAAATCTAAAGATTGATGCATTATTTTTTTTGCTTCATAATCAGCGTTAAAAACAGGAATACCTAACCTTTTAAAAATATTAGCAACAAATGTCTTTCCTGACCCAATCCCTCCAGTTAAACCTATTATTTTATATTTTAAGTTTTGCATAATTCGTAATAGATATTTAAATACATAGGTAAAATTTCTTGTAAATCAAATTTAGAAGCCCTTTCATAAGCATTTAGTTTAAATTTTTCTAAAAGCACTGGTTTTTGTAATAACAAAATTATATCATTTGTCATCTTTTCAATATCACCTACTTTTGACAAGAAACCTGTGGTTTTATCAATATTTAGTTCAGAAATACCACCAATATTTGTTGATACTATAGCATTTTTACTAGCCATAGCCTCTAAAGCAACTAATCCAAAACTTTCAGATTCGGATGGTAAAACAAAAATATCAGAACAAGCTAAAATTTTGTGTGTAATATTTATCTTTCCTAAAAAGCGTACTTTGTCTTCAATTCCTAAATCTCTAGCAAGATTTTCAGCTCTAATTCTATCGGGGCCATCTCCTATCATCAATAGTTTTGATGGAATTTTTGAATTTACTCTTTGAAAAATTCTAACAACATCACATACTCGCTTTACTTTTCTAAAATTAGAAATATGTGTTAAAAGATATTCATCATTTTTAACAAATGTTTTTTTTAAATTGACATCATAATTATTTGTATATATATCAATATCTATAAAATTAGAAATTGTATTTATTTCCTTAGTTATATTAAAATTCTTTAGTGTATCCTTTTTTAAACTTTCTGATACTACAGTTATTGCATCAGATTTATTAATAGCATATTCAATTACAGGTTTAAAAGACTTATCTTTCCCTAGTAAAGTAATATCTGTCCCATGTAAAGTAGTAACGATGGGAATTTTGATACCATAAGAAAGTAAAATTTGTTGTGCATTTACAGCAGCTGAAGCATGAGGTATAGCATAATGAACATGCAAAAGGTTTAATTTTTCATGAATAGCAACATCAACAAGCTTAGATGTTAAATTAAGTTCATAAGGAGCATATTCGAACAATGGGTAGTCAGGAACTAGCACTTCATGATAATGTATATTTTCAGAAAATATATCTAAACGAAAAGGTTGGTCATAAGATATAAAATGAACCTCATGACCTTTCTTTGCTAGTGCAATACCAAGTTCAGTTGCAATAACACCACTTCCTCCATAAGTTGGATAACAGACAACTCCTATTTTTAAATTTTCATTCATATACTATCGTAAATTACTTTCATAATTTCTGTTCTGATATTCATTTTAATAAGTTTTTTATTCTCTGCGTCCGGATGAATTCTATTAGAAAGAAAAACATAAATGATATTGGTATTGGGGTCAGCCCAAACTAAAGTACCTGTAAAACCACTATGCCCAAAACTATTTTTTGAAACTCCCTTACAAGTTGGACCTCCAAATTTATCATCTAATACTGGCTTATCAAAACCAGCACCTCGTCTATTATCATCCTCGGGGAACTGACATTTGGTAAACTCTTTGAGAGTTTTTTTAGAAATATACTTTTGGTTGGCATATTCTCCATCTTGAAGATACATTTGCATAATTTTAGCTAAATCATTTGCATTTGCAAAAATTCCGGCATGTCCACCAACACCACCCTGCATAGCTGCCCCTTGATCATGTACATAGCCTTTTAATAATTGACTTCGAAAAATAAAATCCAATTCTGTTGGTACAATTCTTGAAGAATCAATACGTTTTAAAGGGTTATATCCTAAACTCTCCATTCCAATGCTTGTATAAAATTTACTTTCAAGTATTTTGTCTAACCTTAATTGATAATAATCCTCAATAATTTTTTTAAAAAAATAATAACCTAAGTCAGAATATTTATATTTACTCTTATTCAATAAATCAGACTGAACAATTTGATCTATTATTGAATCAGGATAGTTATTATGTAAAAAAAGATTATTTGCAACCTGATGTGTATATGTTGTATCAATAATATCACTATATAATGTATCTCTTAATGAAAAAAGACCAGTAGAGTCCGAGTTTAAAGTTTTTAAATAAAAAGGTATCCAAGGTTTTAATGCAGACTGATGAGCTAAAATATGCCTAAGAACTAATGTATCTTTATTTGTAGAATCTAAGTCTAAATAATCACCCAACGTCTTTTCTAGATCTATAAATCCACTATCAACCATTTTCATAAGTAAAGGTATTGTAGCAACTATCTTTGTGACGGAAGCAACATCATAAATATCAGTTGTCAAGACAGGATTTTTTTTTTGGTAAGTGTGAAAACCATATGCCTTGTCAAAGAAAACATTACCGTCTTTAGCAATTAAAACTTGACATCCTGGCGTCGCCTTTTCAGAAATTGCGCTCTTAACAATACTGTCAATTTTATATAAGTTTTCAGATTTAAAATTTATTTCTTCTGGAGTTACATAACGCATTCTTATGGGATATGTTTTAATTCCTTGATCTAAATTAAAGTGTTTAGTTGACACAGGTATTTTTCCTTTAAATGCAAAACCTCCAAAAATAGCCTGGGCTGTTTTATCTTGAGCAATCTCACTATTTTGGTATGATAAAACTAATGCATCAAAATTATTAGTGATGAACAGAGAATTTAAACTGTATGGGTTAGCAAAAATTGTAAGAATAACCTTTGACTGCATAGCTACAGATTGCAAAAAAACATCAGTATTTCTATTAATTTTATATGACTTCCATGGGTTTGAATTTGATTTATGTACACTAGCTATAACAAGATTGAATTCAGATAATTTATTTAATAAAAGTGCTTGTTCTTTTGAACTTGCATTATCAGAAATTTTAAAATGAGTAACTTTGGTATACTTTGATAGGACCTGTTGAAATACAGATGTGTTTTCTCCAATACAAACTGATGCAATGTTCAATGTATCTAAATTTTGCAATGGTAATAAGTCATCATAATTCTGCAATAAAGTTAAAGAAGATTGAACTAATTTTCTATTTATAACTTCAGTGTTATTTGTAATGATCTTCTGACTTATTCTCTCAAGATTAACTGGCTCATATTTATTTAAACCCATCCACTTTTTTGCCATGAGCACTTTTTTACACCTTGCATTTATTTCATCTTGAGATATTTTTTTTTGTTTTATAGCTAGCTTTATATTTTCTATTGCTTTTGGCACGTCTTCAGCAAATAACAAAACATCATTACCCGCAAGTAATGCCATAACATCTACTTCACCAGGCTTGTAAAATTGACTAACTCCCTTCATATTTAAAGCATCAGTAATGGCAAGACCTTTGAAACCCATTTCATTTTTTAACAAACCTTCAACTACCTTTTTGGACAATGAAACTGCTAAATCTTTTGTGTTATCTAATGATGGTATATGTAAGTGAGCAGTCATAATTGATCCTAGTCCACTATCAATTAACATTTTATAAGGTAGTAATTCAACATTCTCTAGTTCTGTTTTATTCTTCTCTACTACAGGTAATGTTTTATGCGAATCATCATCTGTATCTCCATGACCAGGGAAATGCTTAGCACATGCTAAAACATTGTTATCCTGCATTCCCTTCATATATAATGTTGACAACTCTCCAACTTTGACAGGGTTTTCACCAAAAGATCGATTGTTGATAATTGGATTATTAGGATTAGAATTCACGTCTACTACAGGAGCAAAGTTTATATGTATACCAAGTAACTTACATTGACGTGCTATTTCTACACCCATTTCATAAATTAAACTTTTGTCGATAGTAGCGCCTAATGTCATTTGCCATGGAAAACGTAAACATGAATCTAATCTCATTGCAACTCCCCACTCTGCATCAATGGCAATCATCAGTGGTGTTTTTGAAATAGATTGATAATAATTTGTAAGTTTAGCTTGTCTAACAGGCCCTCCTTGTAAAAACATTAATCCCCCTATTTTGTATTTTTTAATTAGTTCTGATACATAGGTCTTATGATTTTCGTCTTTATTTGAATAAGCGGCAACCATTAACAACTGTGCTATCTTTTCATCATCACTCAACTCAGACAACACACTATCAACCCAATAAGTGTCTTCTGAAAAAAACACCGTACTATTTTGAGCATAGACAAACTTATATTCACTTAAAAAAAATATATAAAAAATACAAACGTATTTAAAACATCTCATAACTGTAAATGTACACAATGATATTTAAATTAGGTTATAAATTAACAAAACTAAAATGATTACTTTTCAACTAAAATATTTAATATGTTTGCAAATATGAAAGCACCACAAATACCATCTTTTTTTAAGTCAGGCAATGCTAAAAAATTTAATTTTCAGCCTAGATACTATAACGAAACAAAAGAAAGGATTGAAAATTTAAAAAATAAAGAAAATATAAAGATAAAGTTTAAGAGAAAAAAGCACACAAAAAATAAATTCAACCGATTAATTAGAATAATCATTTTAATTGTATTTTTATACATTATTGCTTATAACTATTTAATAAATTAACAAAGGTGGATATAATTAAAATTCTTCCAAAACATGTCTCTAATCAAATAGCTGCAGGAGAAGTAATTCAAAGACCTGCATCAGCTGTAAAAGAGATGCTAGAAAATTCACTTGATGCTGGCTGTACAGAAATTAAACTTTTAATAAAAAATTCCGGTAAAAAATTAATTCAAGTGGTAGATAATGGTTGTGGAATGAGTAAATCAGATGTTAAAAAATGTTTTATAAGACATGCAACTTCAAAAATAGAAAATGCTGAAGATTTATTTAATATTACCTCAATGGGCTTTAGAGGTGAGGCAATGTCTTCCATTGCTGCAATTTCTCAAGTAGAAATAAATACTAAATTAACAGATCAGCAAACTGGAACGTACTTAAGAATTGAGGGAGGAAAAATTGAGGAGGTAAAAGAATCAAGTACTACTAACGGTACTTCAATTAAGGTTAAAAACATTTTTTATAATGTTCCCGCAAGAAGAAACTTTCTTAAATCTGATAATGTAGAAATGCGTCATATTTCAGAAGAATTTACAAGAATTGCGCTTGCAAATCCAAATATTAAAATGCAATTAATCAATGATAATAAAGAACTTTATCATTTACCTATTTCTAATTTTAGAAAAAGAATTATTAATCTTTTTGGAAATAAAAAAAATGAATCACTGGTTCCAATTTCTGAAGAAACTAGTATTATAGAATTGTACGGATTTATAGGTAAGCCTGAGGCTGCAAAAAAAACAAGAGGCGAGCAATATTTTTTTGTTAATGGAAGATTTGTTAAAAACCATTATTTACAACATGCTGTATTTAAAGCGTTTGAAGATTTAATTCCGGCTAAATATTATCCTTCTCAATTTATTAATTTAAAAATTGATCCAAAGCTAATAGACATTAATATTCATCCAACAAAGCATGAAATAAAATTTGAAGATGAAAAGGCAATATATTCAATAATCAAATCAACAATAAAAAGATCACTTGGAATTTTTAATATTGCTCCCTCATTAGATTTTTCTCAAGAAAATGCATTTGAATTAGATTTTAAAAATATTGAAAATACAAACTTCAAACAACCAACAATTAAAATAGATAAAAATTATAATCCATTTAATTATAAAAAAACAGATAGTGTCAGTAGTACTAAAAGTAATTTAGATGTTAAAGATAATACGCTATTTGACAGTAATGTTACAGAAAATAATATAAGTATACCATTTCAAATCAGTAATCAATTTATAGCTATTTACTACAAAGATGGTATTAAAATTATACATCAACGAAGAGCTCACAAACGTATTTTATTTGAGTATTATACTAACTCACTCAAAAAAGGAAATGGAAAATCACAACGCTTATTGTTCCCCAAAAATATAGAGTTAGCTCCAAAAGAAATAATCTTAATTGAAAATTTAAAAAAAGAGCTAAATAGCCTTGGTTTTATTTTTAAATTGAAAAATCAAAATATCGAAATATATGCTGTTCCTGCCGAATGTAGAGAAGAAAATACCAAAGAAATAATTGAAGACATATTAAATCAAGCTCAAAGTGATATTGAAATCGAAGTAAATCAGACAAAAAAAATAGCAAAATCTCTTGCAAAATCTCTTGCAATTAGTAATTTTAAAATGCTTAAAAGAGAAGAGATGAGCTCATTGTATAATGAGTTATTAAAATGTAAAGTATCAAATTTATGCCCTAGCGGTAAATCAATTATAAAAAATTTTAAACTTGATGATTTAAAAAAATATTTTTAATATGAATATATCGTCTTTCAGAGAATTACCAGATGTAATAAAAAATATACTTATTATTAATTGCTTATTATATTTAGCTACCATTACATTAGAAAGTCAAGGCATCAACTTAACAAAAATTTTGGGCCTACATCAATTTCAATCACCAAATTTCAGACCTCACCAACTAATTACACACATGTTTATGCATGGAAGTTTTCCACACTTATTCTGGAATATGTTTGCTGTATGGATGTTTGGCAAAATTTTAGAAAATATTTGGGGGGGTAAACGATTTCTGAAGTTTTACATTATTACTGGCCTAGGAGCAGCTTTAATTTACATAGGATATATTCAATTTCAAATTAACGCTTTTTCAAAAAATATAGATCCCTCTCTGCTTCAAGAGTTAATGTACGAAGTTAAAAATCGAGGGGCAGATGTCATAAGCCAAGGTCAAAATTATACTAATCCAATATTAGGTAAAATAAATGGACTAATAAATGCACCAATGGTAGGAGCATCTGGAGCATTATTTGGAATTCTTTTGGCTTTTGGCATGCTATTTCCAAACACCTTATTATACATATATTTCGCAATACCAATAAAAGCCAAATATTTTGTTATGATATATGGTGCTATGGAATTATTTCTTGGATTAAGAAATCATCCTGCTGATAATATTGCTCATTTTGCCCATCTGGGAGGAATGATTGCTGGCTATATTATTCTTAAATACTGGAAACAGGATAGAAATACTTTTTATTAAAAATGAATAGTATACTAAAACAAATCAAAAATAAATTTCACAAGGCTTCAATTATTAATAAATTGATTTATGCTAATGTAACTATTTTTATATTTTTTAGTCTAATTGATGTTATTTCTTACCTTATTAATGCTAATGTAAATATTTTTATAAATAAATTTGAACTTCCTTCTAACACTGATACATTTATCCAACAGCCCTGGGCAATAATCACCTATATGTTTTTTCATAATAGTTTTTTACATTTATTATTTAATATGATTTGGCTTCATTTTGGAGGTAAAATTCTTATTAATTATATAAATCCAAAACAATTCTTAAGTTCTTATTTAATTGGTGGTATATGTGGAGGTATTCTTTTTATTTTATCTTATAATTTTATACCAGCTTTTAGTGACATTTATTTATCTGCTTTTGCTTTAGGGGCATCAGCTTCAGTATTTGCAATTATGATTGCTGCTGCTACATATAGTCCAAATTTAGTAATACAGTTACCATTATTTGGAAGTATTAAACTTAAATATATTGCCATATTTATGATCACCTTAGATATAATAAGCATACCAAAAGGAAATGCTGGAGGTCATATAGCACATATTGGAGGAGCAATTTTTGGTTTCTTCTATATAAATCAATTAAAAAGAGGAAAAGACTATTCAATAACACTGACTAAAATTATAGACGTAATAATTAATACCTTTAACAAAAAGCCAAAGTTTAAGAAGGTGCATAAAAGACCAAAAACTGATTATGAATTTAATGAAGAGAAAGCTAAGCAAAAACAAGAAATTAATAAAATCTTAGAAAAAATTTCAAAATCAGGTTATGAGAGTTTAAGTCAGAAAGAGAAAGATATACTTTTTAGTGAAAGTAAAAAATAAATGAAAAAAACATCTTTTTTAAATAAGATTTTATTTGTTATAAATTTTATTTTTTTATTGCTATTACTATTATCATATACAGCTCCATATATTAGTCCATCTTTATTTTGGCCTACTGCATTTTTAGGTCTTTTATTTCCCATATTATTTCTGATTAATTTATTTTTTTTGATTTTATGGTTTCTTAATTTGAAGAAATTAATTTGGCCTAATATAATTGTGTTGTCAATGGGAATAGCTTTTGTAGATTCATATATTGGATTTTCTTACCAAAAAAAAGATTTAAATTACGACATGAAAATTATGAGCTATAATGTTCGTTTATTTAATAAAAACCAAAATATATCTGAACCAATGATTAAAGAAAAAATCATTGATTTAATAATCAAACAAGATCCTGATATAATTTGTTTTCAGGAATTTTACAACAATGATATTTCAAAACTTAATAAAAATTATTTTTATAAAAACCATACAGAAAAGAATTCGTTACTTTTAATATACAGCAAGTATCCAATAATAGAAAAAACAAATAATAAATCAGCACTGGAAAATACAGAAAATATGAAAAATACATTTATATTTTCAGATATTAAAATTAATACAGACACAGTGAGAATTTACAACATACACCTTGCCAGTAATTGGTTCAATGAATCTGAATATGAATTTATGCAAAATCCAAGTAAAGAAAAGCTAAAAGCTGGTACAATAAGCATAATTAAAAGAATGAAAAAAAGTTATCTAAAGAGATCTATGCAAGTAGAAATAATCAAAAATCATATTAATGAGAGTCCTTACCCAGTTATTGTTTGTGGGGACTTTAATGACACACCTTTATCATATGCATATAATCATATTAAAGGTGAACTAAAAGACGCATTTAATTCTTCGGGAAAAGGTATTGGTTCTACAATTACAAAAATGCCTGCACTAAGAATTGACTATATATTGCATGACAAAAATATTCAAAGCATTAATTATAAAAAAATCAACAGAAAACTATCAGATCATTTCGCCATTTCTTGCGAATTAAAAATAAATAGACGATAAATTTACTTTTTTTCTATTGTAGTTTCTCCCCCCATTGAAATAGCTGACTTTTCAACTTTCAACTTAATACCTGAACTAACTTCAATATAAACTACAGTATCTTTAACATCTAAAACCTTTCCATGTATGCCGCCAACAGTCATAATTTTATCTCCTTTTTTCAAAGAAGATCTATAGGCAACTTCCTTTTTTTGTTTTTTAATTTGGGGACGAATCATAAAAAAATACATTACAATAAACATGGCTCCCATCATTAATAGAAAAGGCATACCTCCTCCAGTATTTAATAAAATCATATAAAAAAATTTAAGGTACAACTGTACCAGTTATAGTTAAAACTTGAACACTTGGGATAGCATTTGTAACAAGGGTTACATTTTTGTTAATTTTCCCTTTTCTTGTACCACTGTTAAATGTTACTTTAATGTTTGCTTTATCACCCACAGCTATTTTTTCTTTTGGCCACTCAGGAACTGTACAACCACAGCCTGCTTTTGCAGAACGAATTATTAAAGGTTCAAGGCCAATATTTTCAATGATAAATTCAGTACTTACAGAAGTATTTTGTTTTATAGTACCAAAATTGAAAGTTTCATTTTCAATTTTAACCTTTGTTGGTTCTAAATTGACCTCTCCTTGGCTACTGCCATCAACACATGAGACAAGAAAAAAAATTGAAAATATTATACTTAGAAATGATATATTTAAATTCATACTCAAAATTAAAATAATTTTTAATTATAAATTAGTTAATTTATTTATTTTTCCTTTTTCTTTATAGTCTTTAACAAAACTATCAAGCATACCATTTACAAATGATTTACTTTTTAATGTACTGTAATATTTTGATATCTCAATATATTCGTTCATTGAAACTTTGACGGGTAAATTTGGCATATATAAAATTTCTGCAAATGACATCTTTAAAAAAATCTGATCCATAATTGCAATACGCTCAAGCTCCCAATTTTTGGCATAATTTTTAATTATCTTTTCATAACTTTCATTATTTGTGATAGTTTTTCTGAGTAAATCTAATGCAAATTTTTCATCTGAAACGTGCTTAAATGGCCCACTAATTTTAATTGTAGAATATTCCTTGATACTACCAAAAATAATAGTTGCTACAAATGGGAGATCGTCAACCCAATAAATACTTTTTTCTTCTAAGACGTGATTTACAAGCTCATTACTAAGAATAAAATTATTCATTAAATCAATAAAAAATATTTTATCACATTTTAATGATTTATCCTCGGATTCTAAATAATTGACATAGAGCTGAGACTTATAAATTTTTATAAAAATTTTGCTTATAATGTCATGATCATTCTCCAACCATGTAGACTTAAAACGTGATGCACTTTTTATCAAATCTTTGTCAGATAAAATATTTTCAATTAATTTATTTTGAATAAATCTTTTGTTCGGATTTAAATCATCTTCGTCAGGAAGAAATTTGTTTTTTCCATTTTCATAAAAATTATCTGCATAGTTTATTATTTCAATCATAAGAGAGACAATTGAATATGCTAAATGAACTATTTCGTCACAATTTTTTAAAAAAGATTTTTCAATATCTTTAGCATGAGTATTTTTTTGTGAAAAGAAGGAGTACAAAGATTGCATTACTTTGATTCGAATATGTCTTCTGCTAAGCATTACTTAAGATTTTTTTCTCTTATTATTTGTTCAGCAAGCTGTAAAGCAGCTGCGTTAGTAGTTAAATTACTTATCTCAGCCTTTCTAAATATTTCAAGCGTTGTATCATATATTTTTCTTGTTTGATTTAATGCATTATTCAAATCATAATTATGTAATTCTGAATAAACATTAATGAGACCACCAGCATTTATTAAAAAATCAGGGGCATAGCATATTCCTTTTTCTAAACATAATTTTGAGTCTCTATGTTCATCAGCTAGTTGATTGTTTGCTGCACCTGCAATAATTTCACATTTAAGTCTTTCAATTGTATTTGGGTTGACCGTTCCGCCTAAAGCACATGGTGCATAAATATGCATATCTAAATCATATATGCAATCTCCAGTCACTATTTCTGCATTAAATTTTTTTGAAATGTTTTGAAGTTTATTTAAATCCAAATCATTTATCATGACATTAGCTCCTTCCTCAGACAAATACTTCACTAATGTTTCCCCAACATGACCAATCCCTTGAACTAAAACAATTTTATCTTTCAAATTATCATTACCCCATTTATATTTTGCAGATGCCTTAATACCCAAATAAACACCAAAAGCAGTAACAGGAGAAGGATCACCACTGCCTCCAAGGCTTTTAGGAATACCTGTAACATGATTTGTTTCCATCCTAACATATTCCATGTCTTTTGGTGTCATCCCAACATCCTCAGCAGTTATATATTTACCGCCAAGTGAATCAACAAATTGACCAAATTTACGCATTAATTTTTGGGTTTTATCTTTTCTTGAATCTCCAATTATAACAGCTTTACCACCTCCCAATGAAAGCCCAGAAATTGCAGCTTTAAATGTCATACCTCTTGATAAACGCAAAACATCTGTTATTGCATCTTGTTCATTATCATAATTCCACATCCTTGTCCCTCCTAAGGCAGGACCCAAAGTCGTATCGTGAATTGCAATAATTGCTTTTAAACCTGTTTCTTTATCCTGACAAAACAATATTTGTTCATGACCCAAAAGCTCCATTTCATTCAAAACTTCTAAATCATTAAGTATTTTAGTTTTCTTTACAGTTTTCATTTTTATTTAGTAAATTTATTGCTAAGTCCAAAATAAATGCATAATCTTTTAACGTTCGCGAATTTACTTATTATTTTTGGCAAATTCATTATTACGCAATCAAATCATGAAGCATTTAAAATATTTAAATAAATTTTTTTGGAAATATAGAATACGTTTATTTTTAGGAATTATTTTTATATTCATTTCAAATGTATTTGCATTATATCCTGCTGAATTTGTCAGAGAAGCATTTGATACTGTATTAGAAAGAAAACAACTTGAGAGTAAAAACATTAGTAATGTTTTATTTAAATATGCTGGATTAATTGCTTTATTCGCAATACTTAAAGGAATATTCATGTTCTTTATGAGGCAAACGATTATTGTGATGAGTCGTAAAATAGAGTTTGATCTAAAAAATGAAATTTATCAACAATATCAAAAACTAAGTTTTAATTTTTACAAAAAAAATAAAACTGGAGATTTAATGAATCGAATTTCTGAAGATGTTAGCAGAGTGAGAATGTATCTAGGTCCTGCCGTAATGTATGGAATAAATATAACAATTTTATTTTATCTTGTAATATCAAAAATGCTCTCAATAAATACTACATTAACAATATATACATTATTACCATTACCAATACTTGCAATACTTGTATACTTTGTTAGCATAAGTATTAACAAAAAAAGTGAATTAGTTCAAATACAGTTGTCTACATTGACCGAAACAGCTCAAGAATCATATTCTGCAATAAAAATCATAAAATCATTTAATAGCCAAAAAATTACCTCAAAATCATTTCTTAATTCATGTAAAGAGTATACTAAAAGACAGCTTAATCTAGTGAGAATTGAGGCTTTTTTCTATCCAACAATACTAACTATGATTGGTATAAGTACAATTTTAATTATTTATGCTGGAGGTATCGAAAGTTACAATAACAACATAACTACAGGAAATATTGCAGAATTTGTAATTTATGTAAATATGCTTGCCTGGCCAGTTGCTTCAATTGGATGGGTTACTTCAATAATTCAACGAGCTGCTGCTTCACAAGAAAGAATTAATAGTTTTTTATATTACAAAGAAGAAATTAAAAACTTTAGTTTGGACTTAAAAAAAATAAAAGGTACTATTGAATTCGATAATGTTTGCTTCACCTATGAAAACACAAATATTAAAGCACTCAAAAATATAAGCTTCATTTTAAAAGAGGGTGAAACGTTAGGTGTAATTGGTAAAACAGGTAGTGGGAAATCGACAATTGCTCATTTAATTTGCAGACTTTATGACATTAAAAAAGGCAATATAAAAATTTCAGGAACTGATATTAAAAAACTTAATTTGTACAATTTACGCAGTTCAATAGGATATGTTCCACAAGACGGATATTTATTTTCTGGAACGATTAAAGACAATATCTGCTTTTCAAACTCTGAAAAAAATAATTCTAGAACTATTGAATCCTCAAAAAAAGCTAAATTATACACTGACATTAAAAAATTTAAACAAGGATTTCACACATTAATTGGTGAAAGAGGTGTTAAATTATCGGGAGGACAAAAACAAAGATTATCAATTGCTCGTGTTTTTTATAAAAATCCTGAAATATTTATTTTTGATGACTGTTTATCCTCTGTAGATGCTGTTAAAGAAAAAGAAATAATTAAAAGTCTCAATAAAGAAAGTGATAATAAAACAACAATTATTATTAGTCATAGAATAGCATCAGTAAAACATGCAGAAAAAATCATCTATCTTGATGATGGAAAAATAATTGAAGTTGGTAGTCATAAAGCACTTATGAAAAATAAAGGTCCATATTACAGTTTAGAACGAAAACAAAATAAAAATATAAATGACAGACAATAGTTTTCATAAAATTAATAATAATAGAAATTTTATTATATTTGAAAAATAACTAAATTAAATTTAAATAATGAGTACAATTAATGATATGCAAGAAATTTTTTCAAGAAAAATTCGTGCCGGTAGAAGAACTTATTTTTTTGATGTAAGGTCAACTAAAGCAGGTGACTATTATATGACTATCACTGAAAGTATAAAAGAATTTGATGAACAAGGTACTCCTTCATATCGAAAACATAAAATATATCTTTACAAAGAAGAATTCCAAAACTTTAAAAACACCTTCAGCGAGGTGAGTGACTTTATTATTGCTGAAAAAGGTGAAGAAATTATTTCCAATAAAAAAGATCATTCATCTTATGAAAAATCTAAAAAAGAATCTAATGATGAAGATACAACTGATTTTACTGAAGTTAGCTTTGAAGATTTAGGTAAAGACTAAACAAATCTTTTTCACTCATTATAATTACATCTAGTTATCTTAACAACTCAGCCTTTTTGTTGATAATTCTATTTAATATAAGAACTATCAAGTTGAAAAGAGATATTACCTTTATGGCCTCAATTAACAACTTAGATTATGGGTAAAGTTATCGCAATCGCTAACCAAAAGGGAGGAGTTGGAAAAACTACTACCGCAATAAATTTAGCTGCTTGTCTTGGAACATTAGAAAAAAAAATCTTACTTGTTGATGCAGATCCACAAGCAAATTCAACTTCTGGAGTTGGTCATGATCCAAAAAAAATTAATAATGGGCTTTATGAATGTATAATAAATATAGCAAATACCAAAGATTGCATTTTGACAACAAAAAGTCCAAATTTATATTTACTTCCTTCTAATATTAATTTAGTTGGTGCAGAACTTGAATTAATCAATCTTGAAAAGAGAGAGTTTCAAATGCAAAATACATTAGCATCTGTAAAAAATGATTATGATTACATAATCATTGATTGCGCGCCTTCGCTTGGGCTCTTAACACTAAATGCATTGTCTGCTGCAGATAGCGTAATCGTTCCTATTCAATGCGAATACTTTGCACTCGAAGGACTTGGAAAGCTACTAAATACAATAAAAATTGTACAACAGAAATTTAATATTAATTTAGAAACAGAAGGATTATTATTAACTATGTACGATACTAGACTTCGTCTCTCAAATCAAGTTGTTGAAGATGTAAAAAAACATTTTCAAGATTTAGTTTTTAAAACTATTATACATAGAAATGTTCGCTTAGGAGAATCACCTTCTTTTGGTGAGACAATTGTAATACATGATGCTACAAGCAAAGGCGCAATAAATTACATGAATTTAGCAAATGAATTGTTACAAAAATTAGAACTTAATGTTAAATAAAATAGCATGAAAAGGGATCGAAATGTTTTAGGAAGAGGATTATCATCAATTTTAGGAAATAGCAATGATAATGCTAAAAGTTCTAAAATTGAAAAAAAAACTGACACTTTTAATAAGTCAGAAAGCTTTAGAAATATATCTGTTTCAGAAATTATTATCAATCCATTTCAACCAAGAAAAAAGTTTGACCAAGAGAAATTAAATGAGTTAGCTGTTTCAATAGAAAATTTTGGTATTATTCAGCCAATAACAGTTAGAAGAATGGATAACGATAAGTATCAATTAATATCTGGTGAAAGACGATTGAGAGCAGCTAAACTAATTGGATTAAAAAAAATTCCCGCATTTATTAGAATAGCTAATGATCAAGAAACACTTGAAATGGCCTTAATTGAAAATATTCAAAGGGAAAATTTAAATCCAATTGAAATTGCACTAAGCTACAAAAGACTAATTGATGAAGTTAAACTTAGTCAAGAGAAATGTAGTGAGCGTGTAGGCAAAAGTAGAAGTACCATTGCTAATTTTTTACGTTTATTAAAACTTCCAGCAATAATTCAAAAAGGATTAAGGGAACAAGTTATTAGCAATGGGCACGCTAGATCATTATTAGCAATAAACTCTGAGGAATCTCAAATTAATTTATTTCATGACATAGTTGCTCATGGATACTCAGTAAGAGAAGTAGAACAAATTTGTAAAGAATTCCATGATAAAAAGTATTTAAGAGTTTCAAAAAAAACTGCAATACATGAATTATCTTTTTCGAATCAAAAATTACTTCACGATATCTCAAAAAATCTTAACACAGACATAAATATTAAAATGAATAAAAAAGGTAAAGGAAAATTAGTTATCTATTTTGAAAATGAAGAAGATCTTTTGAGAATAACAAATAATTTTAAAAAATAAATTTTGAAGTTAAGTATAATAAAAATTTTTTTAGTCATTTTATTTTTCCTAAATTATTTTTCTGCTAAATCACAAGAAAAAGCAAACAAAGATCCAAGAAAAGCAGCATTATACTCTAGTATTTTACCAGGAGCTGGACAATTTTACACAAAAAAATACTGGAAAATACCTATTATTTATGCAGGAATAGCTACATCCCTATACTATGTAATTGAATCAGATAGAAAATTTAGAAATTATAGAAATGGGTATTTAGATAGAATATCAGGAAATGATCTTGTCTACTCTGAATATTCTAATGCTCAGCTAGTTACTTTGACCAATTACCACAAGAGAAATAGAGAAGTATCTACGTTATGTTTGCTTGGTGTTTATTTGATAAATATTATTGATGCCTCAGTTAATGCTCATTTATTTAATTATGACATTAATGAAGACTTATCGCTTATAGTACAGCCATTATATATTCATGAAACAGAAACTGCTGGAATTCTATTATCATTAAATTTGTAAGTTTGTGTTATGAAAATCGCAATATTTGGAAATGGAAAAATGGGGAAAAAAATTTCTCAAATTGCTATTAGAAAAGGTCATAAAATAGTTTGCATTACTGACTCTAAAAGACCTGCCAAATTCTCTCAAATTAAAAATGCTGAAGTTGCAATTGAATTTAGTACACCAACTACTGCATTTGAAAATATACAATATGCAATTCAAAATGGAGTACCGATTGTAGCCGGAACTACTGGATGGTTAGAAAAAAAAGATGAAATAAATGAAAAATGTCTAAAATATAATGGAACATTTTTATACGCATCTAATTTTAGTATTGGTGTGAATATTTTTTTTAAAATAAATGAAGTAATAGCAAAAATTATGAAAACCAAAAATTACGACACTTCATTACATGAAATACATCACAAACAAAAGTTAGATTCACCCAGCGGCACAGCAATTACAATATCAAAAAAAATAGAAAAAATTTTAAACAAAAACATTAGTATTTCTAGTGAAAGAGTAAATAATGAGCCAGGTACTCATTTAGTAAAATATGTTTCAGAGTTTGATAAAATTGAAGTCAAACACTCAGCATTTAATAGAGATGGGTTTGCTTTAGGAGCAATTATGGCAGCGGAATGGATTAAAGATAAAAAAGGTATTTTTGAAATGTCTGACGTTATTCACGAATTAATTTGATATGATATACAAAGCACTTAATTATTTAAAAAAACAATCAACAGGCTTCTTATTTATTTTAGGAACAATATTATGGACTATTTTTATTTATTTAGTTGGAGGGGAATGGCTTTATTTTATTCCTTTATTAGTTGGTGATATTTTATTTTGGAAAACAATCCCGTGGCATTTTTGGAAGAAAAAAAAAGAAAAAAAAGAAAAAAGAAAAAAAAGTGAATTTAGAACGTGGATTGATGCGATAGGGTTTGCGGTAATTGCTGCTACAATTTTAAGAACATTTCTAATAGAGGCTTATACAATACCAACCTCTTCAATGGAAAAATCTATGTTAGTAGGAGACTTTTTATTTGTAAGTAAATTAAGCTATGGACCCAGAGTTCCAATGACACCACTAGCATTTCCTTTGGTACATCATACAATGCCTTTAACTGGTGGTAAATCTTATTCTGAAAAAATTAAAATTCCATTTCACAGAATGAAGGGATTAAATAAAATAGAAAGAAATGATTGTGTTGTCTTTAACTGGCCCGCTGAAAATAAAGGAAGACCTATTGACAAAAAAGATAATTATGTTAAAAGGTGTGTTGGATTGCCTGGTGACATTATTGAAATTAAAGATGGTGATTTATTTGTAAACAAATTACCTCACAATGAGCCTAAGGGAATGAAAAAGCAAGCTAAATATACTCTTAAATCAAAAACCAGACTAAATGAACAACTATTGTATGAAAAATATGATATAAATACTAATTATAATATTGATATTAATGCATCAAATCAAAATTCTGATTTTCAAATAAAAAGAATAGAAAATAACATTATTGAGTATAATTTTAATACCACATCTAACGCTATTTTAGATTTAAAAACACAACCTTATTTATCAGAAATTACAAAACAAACAAATGGTTCTGGATTTGAAATGTTTTCAAATAACTGGCAGTTTAGTAATCCAAATAAATTTCTCTATAATAATCCATACAACTGGAATGAAGATAATTATGGACCGATTACCGTTCCTAAGAAAGGAGTAACAATAAACTTAACAACTGAAAATCTTCCTCTCTACAAGGATATTATTAAAAGGTACGAAAATAATTCTTTGAAAATCATAAATAATATCATTTATATTAACAATAAAGTAGCCACTAAATATAAATTTAAAATGAACTATTACTGGATGATGGGTGACAATAGACATAACTCTGCAGACAGTAGAGTTTGGGGATTTGTTCCTGAAGATCATATAGTAGGAAAAGCACTATTTATTTGGATGAGTTGGGATAAGAGAGCAAAAGGATTCAAAAAAATTAGGTGGAATAGACTTTTCAAAAGTGTTAAGTAAAATCCTTTTACCATCAGCATATCTCGCTCCAATAATGTATTATGGAGTTCTTATAAATAATAAATGTGTAATAGAATCTAGAGAAAATTTTGTTAAACGAAGTATTAGAAATCACTGTAACATATACACTTCCAACGGTAAACTAAAATTAAGTATTCCAGTAAAAAAAAATATAGAAAAAAAAATAAATAAAATTAAAATATGCTATAATGAAAATTGGCAAAAAAAACATTGGAATTCAATAATTTCTAATTACAACTCATCTCCATTTTTCAAATACTATAAAAACGAATTATACGATAGTTTTGTTGAGAAAGAAACCTATTTATTTTCATTCACGCAAAAGATTAATAAAATCATACTCAAATTTTTAAATTATGAAAATAATATTCCAAAAACACCTATTTATAAAAAAAATGGAGAATTTATAGACTTAAGAAATTTTAACTGGAACAATATAAGTTTAAAAAAATATGATCAAGTTTTTTACGATAAATCTGGATTTATAAATAACCTATCGATACTTGATCTTCTGTTCAATTTAGGTCCTGAATCTCAAAACTATCTTAAAAATATTAATAACACAGCATACATTAACGACATTGGAATTATAAGTTAATGTAGTCTTATCATTTTATAATTTCTATTTTTCTATTTTTGAAAAAAAATGTTTATGACCAATTTAAATTTTAATAAAAACGACGATAAAATAAGATTGCTTATTTCTGATATGAAAAGAAAACATTCTATCATATCATTAGGGGGTGGAAAACAAAAAATAACAAAACAACATGAAAAAGGAAAACTCACAGCTAGAGAAAGAATTAATTATTTAAAAGACTCTGATTCGAATTTTTTAGAAATTGGTTCCTTTGCAGGATATAAAATGTATGAAGAATATGGAGGATGTCCTTCTGGAGGAGTGGTAGGTGGATTAATTTATATAGGAGGTAAATTATGCGTGGTTGTGGCAAATGATGCCACTGTTAAAGCTGGTTCCTGGTTTCCAATTACAGCAAAAAAAAATTTAAGACTTCAAGAAATATCTTTAGATAATAAACTTCCAATAATTTATTTAGTTGACAGTGCGGGTGTGTTTCTTCCAATGCAAGATGAAATATTTGCTGATAAAGAACACTTTGGACGCATTTTTAGAAATAATGCAAAGATGAGTTCTTTAGGAATAAATCAAATATCAGCGATAATGGGTTCATGTGTCGCTGGAGGCGCGTATTTACCTATTATGAGTGATGAATCTATTATTGTAAATAAAACTGCAAATATTTTTTTAGCAGGAAGTTACTTAGTAAAGGCGGCAATTGGAGAAGATATTGATAATGAAGAACTTGGTGGCGCAACAACTCATTGCGAAATATCTGGTGTAACAGACTATAAAGCAAAAAATGATAAAGATGCACTTGATAAGATAAAATCTTTGGTAGATAAAATAGGTAATTATAATAATGCCGGATTTGATAGAACTAGTCCTATCAAACCAAAAAAAAATGAAAGAGAAATTTATGGAATTCTTCCAAGAAAAAGAACTATGCCATATGATATGAAAGAAATTATTTATCGCTTAGTTGACAATTCAAAATTTGAAGAATACAAAGAAAATTATGGTAAATCCGTCATTTGTGGATATTCAAGAATTGACGGATGGGCGGTTGGAATTGTTGCAAACCAAAGAGAAATTATCAAAACTAAAAAAGGAGAAGTACAGTTTGGTGGCGTCATTTACTCTGACTCTGCTGATAAATCTGCACGTTTTATTGCAAATTGTAATCAAAAAAAAATCCCACTTGTATTTCTGCAGGATGTTACAGGTTTTATGGTAGGATCTAAATCAGAGCATGGAGGAATTATAAAAGATGGAGCTAAAATGGTAAATACTATGTCTAATTCTGTTGTGCCAAAATTTACGATCATTATTGGAAACTCATATGGCGCGGGTAATTACGCAATGTGTGGTAAAGCATATGACCCAAGGTTAATTTTAGCCTGGCCTACAGCAAAATTAGGAGTTATGGGGGGAGAGCAGGCTGCTAAAGTATTGCTTCAAATTGAAAAATCAAAAATTAAAGCAAATGGAGAAAAAATTGATGCCAACAAAGAGAAGTCTATTTTAAACAGCATAAAAGAAAAATATGAAATACAAACATCACCATATTATGCAGCATCTCGTTTGTGGGTTGATAATATAATTGATCCACTCGAAACAAGAGAATTCATTTCAATTGGAATTGAAGCAGCCAATCATTCTCCGATAAAAGAAAGATATAATCCTGGAGTAATACAAACATAAATAAGATCCAATTCTTATATTTGCAATCTTTAATTTAATTAATGATAAAAATAACTTTACCAGATGGTAGCATAAAAGAAGTTAATAAAGGTACATCATCACTAGAAATTGCTATCAGTATCTCTGAAGGATTAGCTAGAAATGTACTTTGTGCAAGTGTTAACGGAGAATTGTGGGATTTAGATAGACCAATTCATGAAGATTCATCTTTAAAGCTACATACCTGGAGTGATTCTGAAGGAAAAAAGTGCTTTTGGCACTCTACTGCACATATAATGGCTGAGGCATTAGAAGAGCTTTATCCAGGTGTAAAATTTGGTATTGGTCCTGCAATAGAAAATGGCTTTTATTATGATATTGATTTAAACGGAAAGATACTTTCATCTGACAATTTTTCAAAAATTGAATCAAAAATGAAAGAATTATCCTCAATGAAATTAAAATTTGAAAGAAAAAAAGTTTCAAAAAATCAAGCTTATTCCTACTTTGAAGCAAAAGGTGACGAATATAAACTAGAATTAATTGAAAATTTAAATGAAGGTGATATTACCTTTTATACTCAAGGAAATTTTACTGATCTGTGTAAAGGGCCTCACATTCCCTCGTCTGAAAAAATCAAAGCAATAAAGCTATTAAATGTTGCTGGTGCTTATTGGAGAGGAGATGAAAACAGAAAGCAACTAACACGTATTTATGGAATATCTTTTCCAAAACAAAAAGAACTAATCAACTATTTAGATTTTTTGGAGCAAGCAAAAAAGCGTGACCATAGAAAAATTGGTAAAGAAATGGAACTATTTACTTTTTCTCAAAAAGTAGGCCAAGGTTTACCTATGTGGCTTCCAAAAGGAACTAAACTGAAAGAAAAATTAGAGAATTTTTTAAAAGAGGCACAAGAAAAAGCTGGCTATCTACCTGTAACCACTCCACACATTGGAAACAAGGAGTTATATATTCAATCGGGTCACTATGACAAATATGGAGAGGATTCATTTCAACCCATAAAAACACCAAACGATGGTGAAGAGTTTTTCTTAAAACCAATGAATTGTCCGCATCATTGTGAAATTTATGTGTCAAAACAATATTCTTATAAAGATCTTCCTATTAGATTAGCAGAGTTCGGAACTGTTTATCGTTATGAACAGTCTGGTGAACTTCATGGTTTAACTCGCGTTAGAGGATTTACTCAAGATGATGCACATATTTTTGCACGTCCTGATCAGCTAAAAGAAGAATTTATAAATGTTATTGATTTAGTACTTTTCATTTTTAATGCTCTTGGATTTACAGAATTTAAAACTCAAATTTCACTAAGAGACAAAGAAAATAAAGAAAAATACATTGGATCTGATGATAATTGGGAAAAAGCAGAACAAGCCATAATTGAAGCTTCTAAAGAAAAGAAATTAGATACTGTTGTTGAATATGGTGAAGCTGCATTTTATGGTCCTAAGCTAGATTTTATGGTTAAAGATGCAATAGGTAGAGAATGGCAGTTAGGAACTATACAAGTAGATTATAATCTGCCAGAACGTTTTGAACTTGAGTATATTGGACCAGATAATAAAAAGCATAGACCCGTAATGATTCATCGAGCTCCTTTTGGATCGATGGAAAGATTTATTGCTGTTCTTATTGAACATTGTAATGGTAATTTTCCTATATGGCTAGCACCTGAGCAATTTATAATACTTCCAATAAGTGAAAAATATCACGATTATGCTGAAAAAGTATTGAGTTTTCTAAAAAAATACGATATTTGCGGCCCTATTGACCGAAGAGCAGAGACAACAGGTAGAAAGATTAGAGATGCTGAAGTTTCAAAATTGCCATATATAATAATAGTAGGTGAAAAAGAAGTTGAAAGAGATGTAATTACAATACGAAAGCATGGTGGTGAAGACTTAGGAAGTATGAGCGTTGATGCATTTAAAAATTTAATAAAAAAAGAAATCAGAAGTATTATAAAATTTAATAACTAAAATAACAGAAAAATCGTACAAAGGAAAAAATCATTTAAAGGACGAGTAATTAAGAAAAAGTTACACAAGACAAATAGAGAAATTACTTCTCCATTTGTTAGAATGGTAGGTGATGACATAGAAGCAAAAATTTGCTCATTAGATGATGCAATCAGCACTGCACAAAAGCTAGGTCTTGATCTTGTAGAAATTTCTCCAAACGCCGATCCTCCTGTTTGCAAAATAATAGATTACAAAAAATTTATCTATGACCAAAAAAAGAAATTAAAAAACATACAAAACAAAAGTCAAAAGATTGTTATTAAAGAATTAAGATTTGGTCCTAACACGGGCGATCACGATTTTGATTTCAAACTAAAACATGCAAAAAGTTTTCTTGCAGACGGTGCAAAAGTAAGAGCCTTTGTATTTTTTAGAGGAAGAACAATTGTTTTTAAAGAACAAGGACAGATTTTACTTCTTAAGCTAGCTCAAGCGTTAGAGGAAGTTGGAGTTGTTGAAGAAATGCCAAAGCTAGATGGAAAAAAAATGATAATGATAATTGCACCAAAAAAAATAAAAAAATAAGACAATGCCAAAAATGAAAACTAAAGCTGGAGCCAAAAAAAGATTTAAGTTAACTGGTTCTGGAAAATTAAAAAGAAAACAAGCCTTTAAATCACATATTTTAACAAAAAAAGAAACAAAACAAAAACACAACTTAACTAAAACAGCATATGTATCCAAGTCAGATACAAAGAATGTAAAGCTTCAGTTAGGTTTATAATTGAAAATAGGTTATTAACCAGTTTTATAGTTTTAAGCACTTAATAGTCACTATACAACAAAAAA
>TARA_B100000963_G_scaffold57446_2_pt1 | contig 26814 bp, 22 predicted proteins | sample TARA_B100000963 | Tara Oceans TARA_B100000963 (sample SAMEA2622097) | marine metagenome | biome: marine biome (ENVO:00000447); feature: surface water layer (ENVO:00002042); material: "saline water (ENVO:00002010), including plankton (ENVO:xxxxxxxx)" | depth 5 m | reverse complement strand
ATCCCTTTACTAAGTTCTTCTACTTTTTTGTGCCACCAGTTACTGATGTTTAGCTTATTAAACCAAAACTTTAAATTTTTAATTGCATCACTATGATTCATACCTTTTAATTGTGCTAAGTATAAAGCCTGTTCACCTACTTTCATTTTTTTATATAAACCTCTTTCTTCAGGCATATATCCAATACCAAACATGTGATTTTTGTTTAATTTTTCATTATTAAACAATACTTCACCAAAGTCTGGGCCTGTTATCTGGTTAATAATTCTCATTAATGTTGTTTTGCCAGCTCCGTTGGGACCTAAAAGTGCATAAATCGATCCCTTTGGCACGGATATATTAGCATTTTCAAGAGCAACATAGTCTCCGTAATTTTTAACTACATTTTTAACTTTTAGAAGGTATTTCGTCATTTTAAATTACCCAAACATCTCTTTCACTTTATCAAAGAAGGACTTATCTTTTTTGCTTGGGTTTGGAGAAAAAGATTCAGATTTTTTGTTTTTTACAAAGAATTCTTTTTCTTCTTTGTTTAATGTTTGAGGCGTCCATACATTTATGTGAATTAGTAGGTCACCATTTCCATAACTATTAACAGAAGGAAGGCCTTTGCCTTTTAAACGTAATACTTTTCCGCTTTGGATTCCTGGTTCTATCTTTATTTTTACTCTACCACTAATTGTAGGTATTTGAGCATCACCTCCTAGTACAGCTTCGGAAAAACTGATGTAGTGATCATGATGTAAATTTTGTCCATCTCTAACTAATTTATCATGTTCCTCTATTCCGATGAGAACAATTAAATCTCCATTTATACCATCGAATGGAGCAGCATTTCCTTTCCCGCTAACTTTAAGCTGCATACCATCCTCAACTCCTGCAGGAATATTTATTTCAACTGTTTCAGTTTTTTTTATTTGACCATTTGCATCCGCTTCTTTTGGCTTATTTTCAATATTTTTTGCAGTTCCGTTACAGCTTGGACATGTAGAAGAAGTTTGCATTTGACCAAGAATAGTATTAGTTACTTTGGTTATTTGACCTGTTCCATTGCAATGGGGACAATTTTTGAAAGTTACTCCATCCGCATTAACTAATGTGTTGACTTTTATTTTTTTCTTAACTCCTTCATTAATCTCTTTCAAAGATAGGTTAATCTTTATACGAAGATTTGTTCCTTTTAGAACTCTCCTTCCACCTCTACCTCCACCTCCTCCAAATCCGCTAAAACCTCCTCCAAAAATATCTCCAAATTGACTAAAGATATCATCCATATTCATTCCTCCTCCAAATCCTTGGCCAGCCCCTCCCATACCAGCATGACCAAATTGATCATATCTTTGTTTTTTACTTGTATCGCTTAATACATCATATGCTTCAGCAGCCTCTTTAAATTTCTCTTCAGCAGCCTTATCGTTTGGATTTTTATCAGGATGATATTTAATAGCTAGTTTTCTGTAAGCTTTCTTAATCTCTCTTGCATTAGCGCTTTTACTGACGCCTAATATATCGTAATAATCTCTTTTTGCCATTTTTTTTTAATTTCCCATTACAACTTTCACGTACCTTAAAATTTTGTCACCTAGCATATATCCTTTTTCAATTACATCAATTACTTTGCCTTTTTCTTTTTTTGTTGGTGCAGGAATATTTGTGATTGCTTCATGAAAATCTGTATCTAGTTCTTTTCCAATTGGATTTTCAATCTCTTTTAATCCTTTTTTTTCAAGTTCAGATTTTAATTGTTTAAAAATTAGAACAGGGCCATCTTCATCAGAATAGTTATTAGCCTTGATTGATCTTTCAAAATTATCAAGTACAGGTAAAAGATTAGTAATAAGCTCTTGATTTGCAGTACTAAATAAGTCTAATCTTTCTTTTGCAGTTCTTTTTCTAAAATTATCAAATTCAGCAAATAACCTAATATTTTTGTCTTTTTCAATATTTAATAGTTCTTCAAAAGAAGGCTTTTTGGATTCACTATTAACCTTTTTTTTATTTTTTTTAGAACTATCCTTTTTTGTGTTTTTTTTCTTATTACTCATATATTAATATTTACATTTAATTATTGCAAATACTTTGCCATAGAAAATAGCAAGACATTTTGGCAGTTTATTTAAGTAATTTTTCTAAAAAACTCGGCAAGTCCTTGCCTCTTAAGTTACGTGCAATAATTTTACCTTCTCCATCTATAAGATAATTACTTGGTATTGATCTAATATTATAAATATTTGCTGCATTAGAGTTCCACCCTTTTAGGTCAGAAACATGATATTTCCACAAAAGATTATCTTTTTTTATAGCCTGAGACCAAGACCCTTTTTTGGTGTCTAATGAAACAGAATAAACTTCAAATCCATCACCTTTAATAAACTTCTTAGATTTAAATTTATTATATGTTTTTACGATATTAGGATTTTCTTTTCTGCATGGTCCACACCAGCTAGCCCAAAACTCTATTAATACTATTTTGCCTTTTAAGCTAGACAACTTCATTGTCTTATCATTAATGTTTTTATATGTCAGCTCTGGAGCAAAATCTCCAAAGTTTAGGCCTGTTTGTTTGATTTTGCTTTTGTTTTGTGAAAGACATTGTAAACAACTTAAAAGATATATTATTATCGTTAGTGAAATTATTTTTTTCATATTTAATTAATCTATTCTTTGAATTTGTGCTCCAATAGCATTTAGTCTCCTATCAATATTTTGGTATCCTCTGTCAATTTGTTCTACATTATGAATTATACTTTCTCCGTCAGCTGCAAGTGCTGCTAAAAGTAATGAGACTCCAGCTCTTATATCTGGAGATGACATTGTAGTTGGTTTAAACTTAAATTCTTGATTCAATCCAATGACTGTTGCTCTGTGTGGATCGCATAAAATAATTTGTGCTCCCATGTCAATTAGTTTATCAACAAAAAATAATCTAGATTCAAACATTTTTTGATGAATAAGTACGCTTCCTTTTGCTTGAGAGGCAACTACTAAAATAATACTAAGTAAGTCAGGAGTTAATCCTGGCCATGGTGCATCGGAAATAGTCAATATTGACCCATCGATAAATGAGTTTATCTCGTAATTTTCCTGAGAAGGGATATATAAATCATCATCATTAACGTGTATTTCGATACCAAGTTTTTTAAAAACACTTGGGATTATTCCAAGTTGTTTATATGATACATTTTTAATAGTAATTTCTGATTTTGTTAATGCGGCTAAACCTATAAAAGATCCAATTTCAATCATATCTGGCAGAATTTTATGTGTACAGCCAGATAAACTTTTAACTCCTACTATTTTTACTAAATTTGAGCCTACACCTGATATTTTTGCCCCCATTGAATTTAACATTTTGCATAGTTGCTGAATATATGGTTCACATGCTGCATTATAAATAATTGTTTCTCCATCAGCCATTACCGCCGTCATAATTATATTAGCGGTGCCAGTTACAGACGCTTCATCTAACAACATATACGTCCCTTTTAGCTGCTTTGCATTCACTTCATAATATTCATTTTTATTATCGTAAACAAATTTTGCACCTAGCTTTTCAAAACCATTAAAGTGAGTATCTACTCTTCTTCTTCCTATTTTATCCCCCCCAGGTCTTGGAATAAAACCTTTTCCGTACCTTGCAAGTAGTGGTCCTATAAGCATTATGGATCCTCTTATGCGACTACTCTTTTTTTTATATTCTTCAGAAGATAAGTAATCTATGTTAACATTTTTAGCTTTGAAAGTATACGTTGAGCTATCTATTTTTTTTACTTCAACATTTAAGTCCTTTAATAAATTTATTAAAATGTTTACATCAATAATATCAGGAACATTTTTCATTATTATTTCATCTGAAGTAAGTAAAACAGCACATAAGACTTGTAAAGCTTCATTTTTTGCTCCTTGAGGATGAAGTTCTCCTTTTAGTTTGCGACCCCCTATGACTTTAAATGTGGTCATTCTTAATTACTTTTTCTTTTTTTAAAATTTTTCTTTTTAGTATTATATTTTTTGCTGCTTGTTTGTCTAACAGATGCAGATCTAATAAATACAAAATCTTCAGATAATTTTAGTTCTCCATTTGATAATTGATGTAAATGTTGTTTGATAACATTATTGTCTACAGAACTTTTATTAAATAAGATATAGGATTTTTTCATTTGATTTGCAATCATTCCTGTTAGAATTTCCTTTTGATCATCTTTCATTTTAATTGCCTTTTTGATCATAGATGTAATTGTGTTTCCATAGTATGAGAAACGAATATCATTAGAAGGATAATTCATTTTAGGAGGCTTTTCATAAAGTTTTTTTTCCTCAGGTTTTGGATAAGGAGATTCTACATTTAATTGAAAGTTAGACATAATATGCAAATGGTCCCATAGTTTGTGTGTGTATGCTTTGACATCACGTAAATGAGGATTCATTTGACCCATAAATGATATAATTGATTCAACGCACTTTTGTTGTGTTTTTTTGTCCTTGAGTGAAACAGCGTGACTTATCATATTGTGCACGTGTCTACCATATTCAGGCATAACAAGCGCGTTTTTTTTTGTATTATAATGCATGATTAACAAATTTCTACAAAAATAACAAAAGCCTCAACATTTGGCTTTTTTTTGCTAGAAATAAATTTACAATCCTAATGTAATACCTAGCAAATAGTTTCTTGTTGCTTGTGGAAAATAACCTGCCATGTTGTAACCTCTTTCACTGTCAGTATTAACGTATGGATCATCTGCTCTAGGATCATATCCATCAGAAATAAATCTATAAACCCAAGCATTATTAACATATTCATTGTCTAACAGATTATTAATTTGCAAAGTAATTTTTGCTTGTTTGAAATATTTACTGTCCCATTCATATTTAAAGCGTAAATGATTAACAAGATAGTCATTTAATATTCTGTCTTTCGAAGATGTGTTGTCTATAAACTGTTCTCCCACATACTTACTAATAAATTCAAGATTTATATTTTTATTTAATTTATAGCTTATTAATGAACTCCATACTGTCTTTGGAGAAAAGGCAAGGTCTGTATTTTTGTAATTTATTTCCTCTTGCCCCCAATTATCCCAATTATCCACATATTCAGTATATTCATTTATTTTATTTTCACTTAATGTCAAATTTGCTGACCAGTTCAATGATTCATTTAGTTTTAAAGAGCCCATCAGCTCTAAACCTCTTCTATACGAATCCTTAATATTTGTTCTGGTATAAGCTCCAACATCATTTATTTTACCAGTTAATACTAGCTGATTTTCATACATCATCTGATAAAAATTTATAATGAAATTTATGTTATCTGCCACTTTTTTATAACCAATTTCAGTATCATATAGTGTTTCGTGTTTAGGTCTTGAGTTTGGAGTACTTTCAACATAATCATTTCGATTAGGCTCTTTATTTGCAACGGCAAACGATACATAAACAGATTCCTCGTTGTTTAAATTGTGAAAAAGACCAAATTTTGGATTAAAAAAAGATAAGTTTACCTCTTGATCAAGCATACTGTTATATTCATCAGGACCTCTAAAAGTATATTCTATATTTCTTCTTTGTAAATCAAAGTATAGATTGGTTTTATCAGTAAATTTATAGTCAGCTTTTGCATAAATGTTGTGATCAATTTTATTGGCTTTGTTCCAGTAATACTGATGATCAAATTGAGAATTTGATGCATATTTCATCCAAATTATATTACCATAATGTTGACCTGAGTAATGATTAGTGGCACCTCCTAAAATTAAATCAACTTTATCCATTTTGTGTTTTAACGAATACGTCAATCCCCCAAAATCATTATTTAGCCATTTTCTTCTTATTAGGTCCGATGATGATATGGTATCAAATGAAAAAATTATATCATTTAGGCCATAGTCAGATAAACTTTCATTTAATTTTTCTTGTTCGTAGTACCCTTCACCATGTGTATAATGAGCTGCAACGTTGTAGCTAGTTTTATCATCTAGTTGTTTGTTAAAGTGTAATTGATAGTGTGTTTGTTGATAGTTATCTATTTCGTTTTCATAAGTATATGAATTATAAGTTCTGTTAGTATCTAAAAAGTTTAGAGGAACACCGTTCCATGCTTGATATGTTTTTTCATGTCCATGAAACATTATTGCATTAATAGATGTACTGGCTCCAAAGTATGATCCTTGCAAATATAAAGATCTTAAGTCTGAACTTGCTCTATCAATATATCCTTCAGAGGTAATTTTTGAAAGTCTTCCTTCAAAAGAAAAATTATTGTTGATGAGCCCTGTTCCAAATTTTATATTATTTTTAAGAGTTTCAAAGCTCCCTAGAGTATTTTCTGTCAAAAAATATGGTTTTTGAGAGATTTTATTTGTAGTTAAATTTATTGACCCTCCAAAGGCTCCAGCCCCATTTGTCGATGTACCTACTCCTCTTTGAATTTGAATGTTTTCTAAGGAAGAACTAAAATCGGGCATATTAACCCACCAAACCCCCTGACTTTCTGAGTCGTTTAAGGGAATTCCGTTAATAGTTACATTAATTCTAGTTGGATCAGTTCCTCTAATTCGAAAATTAGTATATCCTATACCTGCTCCAGCATCAGAGCTAGTTACAACTGATGGTGTTAATGAAATAAGATAAGGTAGATCTTGTCCTAGGTTTGCTTTTTCTATTTCTCTCTTAGAAATGTCGGTAAAAGCAACTGGAGTTTTTTTACTAGCTTTAGTTGCATTTATCATAACTTCTGATAATTCTTTTTGCATACTTATTGAATCATTAGATTTTTGTGCAAAGCAAATTGAATTAATAACCAATATGCATGTTATTGATATCGTACATCTTTTTAAAAACATTTTTATAATATTTAAACAAGCAAGACGAGGTTATTACTTGTGTTACACATTTGTTGACTCACTTCCCTATTCTGAATTACCAGATCAGGTTCAATGGGTATAATCTCAGCCTTTTAGGCACCCCGACAAAAGATTAAACAAAATTAAGAAAATATTTTTATAAGTTCAAAATGTCAGAAATAATATTTTTGATTTGTATTTTTCTTTTTTTCTTGTTACCCAAAGATATGTAGTACTTATGTCCTAATTTTTCTAACTCTGATTGGTATATTTTAAAAATATCATCTCTACTGTTTGGATGTTCTCTTAATGGGTCTGGCTGCCAAACAAAATCTGGTTTACACAAAATATATGTTCTATTATCTTTCTTTTGTTGTTTGATTTGTTCAATTATCCAATTATCACATATTCCATATTTGTATTCACTCCAAATTTTTATTGTTATTAAGTCTGTATCTAATATTATTTTTTTTTGTTCATTTTGTAATTGTTTTTTAGCAATAAGTAGTAAATCATTTTGATTGTATGGCCTATTTATCTCTAATAAGTATTCTCGTGCATATTCTTTTGCAATAGGAAGAAAATATTTTTGGCTAACATAATTAGACAGAGTTGTTTTCCCACTACTTTCTGGTCCTGAGAAAATAATTTTATTCATGTAATAGTTTCTTTTTCCAGTTAATGTATCCAACTATTGCAACGCATGTATAAATCAAAAATAGTATGGATGTTAAATGAAGATCTCTGCTAAAATATATATATACTGAGACAATATCAATAATAATCCAGTATAGCCAATTTTCCAATATTTTTTTTATTACTAAGAATGTTGCAATTATCGAGAAACATGTTGTAAAAGAATCTATAACTGGCATTTTTGCTTCTGTATAAATTGTTAAATAAAATCCTATCAAAAATGTTATCAAAGCTCCAGAAAATATTATCATTACATGATTTGAAATAGATAACTGTTTGACAGTAAATTTTGTGTTCGAATTGTTCCATGAAAAATAGCCTAGAAAAGCCATTAAAAGATAAAAAACTTGCAAAATTGTTTCGGCAAATAACTTTGCTTCATAGCATAAGTAAATGTAAATACTGACACTTATAGCAGCAAAAAACCAACACCAAATATTTCCTTTGGTTGCTAAAATAACATAAATAACGGAAAATATAACTGCTAGTGTTTCAATCCAACTCCAATTGAAGTTTATAGTATTTAAAAAAGAACTAAAACCCTCCACACAGAATTTTTGTTGTCAAACTATTCTTCAGTGTCATCATTATTTTCAGCTGCCATTTCATCTTCTGATTCAATCAACTCATAAACCTCAGTATAAACCTCAGGACTATCGTTAGCTTCTGTATTGACTTTAATTGATACTGTATCTATAGCAGTAGCTCCATATGCATCAGTTACTGTTACACTAAATTCGTATTCACCTACGCCTGCATCAAAATTAATAGAATTGGTGCTATCTCCTTTATAACTAATATTTTCGCCACTTATTTGAGCCCACGTGTATGAAAAAGTATCTTCATCGCTGCCATTAGCCTCTATTAGTATTCCTTTTGTATTAGTTTTGGGATCACCGTCATGATCTATTTCAACGTTGACAAACTTTGCAGCTCTTTCTTCTTCCATTTCAGCTTTTTTGCTTTTTTCATCGTTAGCTTTTTTAGTAGATATAATTGAAGTTGTAGTAAATATTAAAAATGCTGGAAGTAAAATCCATGTTAAAGTTGTTTCTAATGATTTCATAGTAGTATAGTTATAATTATTTTCGGCTAATGTAATAAAAATATATAATGATTACAATATAGGAGTTTGTAGAACTTAATACTTAATTGTTAATTTCCATTAAAACTGTTGTACTGCTTGAGCAATTTCTTTAATAAGATCATTGTTTTTTTCGATCGCGTTACCAACAACAATAATATCAGCACCAGCGTTACAGTTACTAATAGCTTTTTCAGCAGAGTCAATTCCCCCTCCAATTATAATGGGCAGTTCAACATTATTTCTGCATGATTCAATCATTTTTTCTGAAATTGGATTTACAGCTCCACTTCCTCCGTCCATAAAAATTAACTTTAGACCTAACATTTCTCCAGCCATAGCTGTGCAAGTTGCAACTTCATCTTTATCGTGAGGTATAGGAATTGTATTACTCATGTATGATGCAGTAGTTGGTTTACCACTATCAATAAGCATATATCCTGTGGGTAAAATTTCTAGCTTTGATTTTTTTAATATCGGAGCTGTAATGACTTGTTTGCCAATAAGCATCTCTGCGTTTCTGCCGGAAATTAATGACAGAAAAAGAATTGCATCTGCTTTATTGCTTACTTGCATAACATTTCCCGGAAATAAAATAGTTGGTATATTTGAGTTTTCTTTTATGGTGCTTATACAAAGCTCTAAATTATTGTTTGTTAGTAGGCTTCCGCCAACAAAAAAATAATCTACTTTCGCTTTATTCCCCTTATTAATAAGGGATATTAATTGCTTTTTATCCTGACGATCAGGATCTATCAAAAGAGCAAATGTTTTTTTATTATTGCTTTTATCCTTTGTAATTTTATTGTAAATATTCATATTTTATTCATTTGCAAACATACACTAAAAAATGATTTTTTAATTTTCTGTAAAATAAAGTAAACTCTTGATTTTTAAAATTTGCTGTGATTTCACCTTTTTCTCTAATTTTGAAAGAATGTACTTTAATATCATTTAAAAAATTAACTGATCCTTTTTGGTACCACTTGTAAATACATTCTTTGCATGACCAGATTAATGTTGCTTCATTTTTGCTTATAAGTTTGGTAGTGCCTAAGTCAATAAATTTTGTTGCAATATTTAAGGCTTTATTATTTGCTTCCTGTATATCGATTCCGACTCTAACATGGCTTAAAATTATAGTTACAAATTTTTTTGAATGAGAGATTGATATAAATTTATTGTTTTCAACTGTTGGGGCGCCATATTTATTATATGTAATTTTTAAATCAGGATACATATTTTTTAATAATAATCTGCTAGCTAATATTTCCTTTTTTCTCTTTTTGCTTGTAATATTATTTGGTTCTGAAAAATTATATTTTTTAATAAGATAATCTAATGTTTCAGAGAGTTCCCAAATACTTATTTCACAGTTATTTTCTTTAATTTTTTTGAAAAGAGGCATAACTCAATTAATAAATAGCAAAAATAATAAATATGCGTATATTTGCACTCTTTATAAAATAACATGGAAATAGAAACAATGAATTACAAAGTTAAAGATATATCACTTGCAGAATGGGGTAGAAAAGAAATTAGATTAGCTGAGGCTGAAATGCCTGGTCTAATGTCAATTCGTAAAGAATTTGGCGACGCTAAACCTCTGGAAGGCGCAAGAATAGCAGGTTGTTTACATATGACTATTCAAACTGCAGTTTTAATTGAGACATTAATACACCTTGGCGCTGAAGTTACATGGTCTTCATGTAATATATTTTCTACACAAGATCAAGCGGCTGCTGCAATGGCTGCTTCGGGTGTACCTGTATTTGCATGGAAGGGAATGAATGAAGAAGAGTTTGATTGGTGTATATTGCAAACACTAACAGCATTTAAGGATAATAAACCGCTAAATATGATATTAGATGATGGTGGGGATCTAACCAACATGGTTCTAGATCGCTTTCCCGAGATGGTTGATAATATCAAAGGACTTTCTGAAGAAACAACAACTGGTGTTCATCGTTTGTATGAAAGAATGGAAAAGGGGACTTTGCCAATACCTGCTATAAACATTAACGATTCAGTTACTAAATCAAAATTTGATAACAAGTATGGATGTAAAGAGTCATTAGTTGATGCTATTAGACGAGCTACAGATATAATGATGGCAGGAAAGGTAGCTGTTGTTGCTGGATATGGAGATGTTGGAAAAGGTTCTGCTGCCTCATTAAGAGGAGCTGGAGCAAGAGTTATAGTCACTGAAATTGATCCAATTTGTGCACTACAGGCTGCAATGGATGGTTTTGCTGTTAAAAGAATGGATGATGTATGTAAAAATGCAGATATTATCGTAACCACAACTGGAAATAAAGATATTATTCAATCTCGTCATTTTGAAAAGATGAAAGACAAAACAATAGTGTGTAATATTGGTCATTTTGATAATGAAATCGATGTTGCTTGGTTAAATAAAAATTGGGGGCATACTAAAAATACTATTAAGCCTGAAGTAGACATGTACACTATTAACAGTAATGATATTATTCTACTTGCAGAAGGTAGATTAGTAAACTTAGGATGTGCTACGGGTCACCCATCTTTTGTTATGTCTAACTCATTTACAAACCAAGTTCTAGCTCAAATTGAAATATGGAAGAACTTCAAAAATTATGATAATAAAGTTTACATGCTACCAAAGCATTTAGATGAAAAAGTAGCTAGACTTCATTTAGAAAAAATAGGTGTAGAGCTAGAAACATTACGACCTGATCAGGCAAAATATATAGGCGTAAAGGTTGAAGGTCCCTACAAGCCAGAATATTATAGATACTAGTACATCCAAATAGTCAAACAAAACTAACGCTCAAATTTTGTCACATTTAAACAAATTAATGTATTATTGTGGCAAAAGACTATAGCTATGAACAGATTACTAATGATTTTAGTTTGTGTTTTTTCATTTACAATTGGAAAGGCTCAGTGTGTAATAGATTATAATTATTATCCTGTAGGCGCAAATTATGGGCTTGACCCTGATACACTTCCAGATGCTTACATTGGCCAATTTTATGACCAAGATATGACTTTTTTTCTACCACTTGATACCAATATTTCTGGAGTTAACGTAACTTTTGAAGATTATCACATAACCTCAATATCTCTTCCCTTGGGATTAACTTGGGAATGTAATAATGCTGCATTAAGTTGTCATTATGACCCTAATGTTTCTCAGTATGGGTGTGTTAAAATATCGGGGAATGCATTAATGTCTGGTTATTATGATGTTGAAGTTAATTTGGTTGCTACTCATAATTTGTCAGCATTAACTGGAACTGAAAATATATCTTTCACATTACCTTTTAATGTTATGCCAGATACATCTTCATCAAATAATGCAGGATTTGCTATGACAAATGCAAATGGCTGTTACCCTTTAACAGTTAGTTTTACAAATAATAATACTGGAATGTTGTCTTACTACTGGAATTTTGGAAATGGAAGCTCGAGCACAATGGCTCAGCCAGCAGCACAAATTTATAATCAGCCTGGAGACTATGTTGTTGAATATTTTGCAGTTCAAACAAATGCAACTTATTTTTTAGAAAGTATTGAGGTTGTTTCGGGAAGCTGTGCTGATGGTGGATTATATGGTGACCCAGACTTCTTCTACACAGTTTCATCTCCTGCTGGTATACTAGAGGAGGTTACAAATAATAACTATATAACTCAAAATTTCCCATTGTTAATTAACAGTTTTAGTCCACTTGAACTTACAGGTCAATCAGTTAGCATTTCTTTATATGATAACGATGACATCCCTTTTTTTCCTAGTACTGAAGACTGTGGTTCGTTTACTTTCACTCCCATACAACAGCCAGGTACATTTTCAGTAAATGGAGGGGGACTTTCACTAAATTATACCGTTATGGAAGTACCTGCAAATATTATTTCATCTAGCGATACAATACATGTTTATGACTATCCTTTCCCCGCCACTTTAACATATGATACTTCAAATAATATTATTTACACTTCTGGCGAAAATACAGCAATGCAGTGGTACTATTACAATAGTCCAATTCCAGGAGCAACAGACACGTTTATAAATCCAAATTATTCTGGATTATACTCTTTACTTTTAGTAAATGATTATGGTTGTGGCTCTAGTTCATCTCAGGTTTCAGTTGTTATTTGTGATTCTAGCTACCAACCACTAATTGATGATAATGGCTCTACTGCTTGGATGATAGACTCTGCTTTATATAGTAATTTACAATGGTACAGTGTTTCAAATGGAATAGTAAGTGGTGCTAATCAGTCCTTTTTTCCTGCTGTGGTTAGTGGTGAATATTATATAGTTGCTACTGACACATTTGGATGTGATTATTCTTCTGAGTCAGTCTTACTAAGCCCTTTTGTTTCTGTGAATGATTTAGCATATGAAAATTTAATTTCTGTTAGTCCAAACCCTTTTAATAGCAACTTATCATTAAATATTTATTTAAAGAATATTGAGCTTTCAGATGTAACCTTCGTATTAATGGACATGTATGGAAGAGAGCTGGCAAAGAGAAAAGTAAAAGATAAATTTAGTTTTTATCAGTTTAAATTTGAGGAAGTACCATATTTGTCTAATGGTATTTATTTTTTAGATATAATATTTAATAATTCAAAAATACGTAAAAAGTTAATCAGGCTGAATTAATTATATACATGTAGAATATTATTGCTTAAACTCCAGCTATATTTTTTTAATGGAAGTATTGCTGGGGCATTAATTGCTTCACCTGAGCTGCTAATTAAAAAAGCAGAGGAGCAACATCCGCAAAAAGCAATGCCCGATGAAATTGAGTCAATTTTAGCACATGTTGAGGATGGTTCATAACTGCAGTTTCTATCAAATATTTTAAAATTATCTCCAACATCTTTAAAAATAATTATCCCTTCAACACCTCCTTCTATAAAAACAGCATTACCTGTAATACTAATCTCGCTATATTGCGGTAAGCTAAGATCGATAAATTCACTGACGTAGACATCCTGAATAAAATCCTCCTGATTATTACATGAGATTATAATGCAAGAAATAATAAAAATTAGTAGTATTATTTTTTTCATTTGATTATGCAATTGTAATTAAAATAAATGAGATTATAAACTTTGCTAATGATAAAAGATTTATATCTTTACGAACTTTAATAATAAAACTATGTTGAGAAGATTTAATTTATTAGCTGCATTTGTATTATTATGTACATTTGCTTACTCCCAAACAGGAACACTTCAGGGTACAATTGTAGATATAATGACGGGAGAGCCAATTCCATTTGCTAACGTTGTTGCTGAAAAAAATGGTAATCAAATAGGGGGGGCTACAACAGATTTCGATGGTAATTACACTATTAAGCCTCTTGAGCCCGGAAATTATACGGTCAAGGCTACATATGTTGGTTATGGAACAGTTGAAATTACAGGTGTTATTGTTTCTGCAAATAAAATTACACCTCAAAATATTAAATTACAGGAAGGAATCGCTATTGGAGAAGTTAAAGTTATTGAATATAAAAAGCCGCTTCTAGACAAAGATAATTTATCTGGAGAAACTAAAACTGCAGAGGAAATAGTTGCTTTACCCACAAGAAATGTTGCATCTATTGCTTCTACTACAGCTGGAATTTATCAGAGGGATGAGGGAGATGCAGTTAATATGAGAGGGTCACGTTCTGATGCTACTGAGTACTATATTGATGGTATTAAGGTTCGAGGAGCAATTGGAGTCCCTTCTTCAGGCATTGAGCAAATAACAGTTGTAACAGGAGGGGTTCCAGCAAAGTACGGTGACGCTACGGGGGGGATCATATCTGTAACAACCAAAGGTCCATCAAATAAGGTTTCTGGAGGGCTTGAATATGAAACATCTTCGTTATTCGATGATTATAATTATAATTTACTTGGAATATCCTTATCTGGCCCTATTTTGAAGAAAACTAAAACAGATGGAACCAAAGGTAGTTCTATATTAGGTTATTTTTTCTCGGGAGAGTATAGAGATATTGATGATACAGATCCTTCTGCAATAGGAATGTGGAAGGTAAAGGACAACGTTCTAGCAGATTTGAGAGAGAATCCATTTGTTATTGCTCCTAATGCAGCTGCTGGATTTTTAAGCACATCAGAGTTTTTGAGAGAAAGTGATTTTGAATTAGTTGATGCTAAGATGAACACTAATCAAAAAAGAATCAATCTCTCCGGGAAATTGGATTTTAAACCTGCCCTAAACACTTATTTGTCTTTAGGAGGTTCTTTTTATGCCCGAAAGAGTAATGATTTTTCATCATGGAGATCTATGTTTTCATGGGAAGACAATAGAACCTCATCTCAAACAACCTATCGTTTATTTGGAAAGCTAACTCAAAAATTCGGCTCTGAAGAAACAAATGCAGATGAAAGTGCATCTACAATAAAAAATGCTTTCTTCACTATTCAGGCAGATTATACTAACAATAGGTATACTTTTGCCGATGCTAATCATGGAGATAATCTGTTTCATTATGGATATGTAGGTAAATTTAAAACATCAAAAGCACCAATATTTCAAGATGGTATAGCCGTTGATTCAGCAACAGGACAAATATTTACAGGTCAAGTATTAAGCAGTTGGGCAGACACATTATTTGAGTTTACACCAGGTACAATAAATCCATCTTTAGTAAACTATACATCTGCTTACTATGATGTTTTTTCTCAGTATGGAATTAATTCTTTTCAATCGGGAACTATGGCTAATTTTGGAGTAGATGCTTCAAATGATGGGATTATAAGAACAGCTGCTGATTTGCAAGGCCAAGGGTTACTTAATGGTCAAGATCCAGCAAGTGTATATTCGTTGTTTGGAAATCATGGTTCGTGGTATGGGTATTCTGTCAAACAGGAAAACACACAACTAAGTTTCAAAGCATCTGGTTCGGCTGACATAAAATCTCATGAAATATCATTTGGTTTTGAATTTGAACAAAGAGAAGATTATTACTGGCAATTTAATGCTTGGAGATCTATCTGGCAACTTATGAGGCAACAAGCTAATAAGCATATTTTAGAAAGAGATTTATCTAATCCAAATCCAGTTTTTGAAAATGGTATTTACCAAGACACAGTTTTATATGATAGACTTTACGTAGCTGAAGAACAATCAAATTTTGATAAAAATTTACGAAATTTACTCGATCTTCCTGAAAATTCTGTTGAGTATATTGATATTGATTCTTATGATCCTGACTTATATTCACTAGATTTATTTAGCGCTGATGAACTATTAAACAATGGCTCATCTTATGTTTATTATTACGGATATGATATCTATGGTAATAAACCTAATCAAACACCTACCTTATCTAAATTTTTTGAGGAGGGAAGTGACAGATTAATTGCCCCTTTTAACCCAATATACACTGCTGGCTACGTCCAAGATAAATTTGCTATAGAAGATTTAATATTTAATATTGGTTTAAGAGTAGATCGTTATGATGCTAATCAACAAGTTTTAAAAGATCAACACTTATTATACACGGCATATACAGCTAATGCAAATACATCACTTATGAGTACCACTAATATTCCTTCCACCATAGATGGAGATTATGTGGTGTATGTTGATGATATTGAAAATCCATCAGCTGTTGTTGGTTACAGAAATAATGGCGGAGATATATGGTATAATTCTGATGGTCTTCAGATTTCAGACCCAACTTTACTGGCTGAAGCTGCTGGAGGTAAAATTGCCCCATATTTGATAAACCCAACTAACGCAAAGTCAGGAATAGTAACGATGGATGCTTTTGAGGATTATACACCTGAAGTTGTTTTCATGCCTAGAATAGCTTTTTCATTTCCTATTTCTGATGAAGCACAGTTTTTTGCTCATTACGATGTTTTAACACAAAGACCCCCTGAAGGTAATAGATTAGAGCCTGTAGATTATTTGTTTATGGCTGATAATGTTGGAGCTACATTAAATAACCCTAATCTAAAGCCAGAAAAGACAGTCGATTACGAATTGGGTTTTGCTACTACTTTGTCTTTAAAATCTGCATTAAAAATATCAGCATTTTACAAAGAATTACGTGATATGATCCAAAGAACTAGCGTTTTATCTGCATATCCAGCTCAATATTACACATATGGCAATATTGACTTTGGAACTGTTAAAGGTATGTCTATAAATTATGATTTGAGAAGAACTAATAATGTTCAATTAACTGCAAATTATACATTACAGTTTGCTGACGGTACAGGTTCATCTGCAACATCTGGACAAAGTTTAGTTGAAACTGGTCAGCCAAATTTAAGAACAACTATCCCATTATCATATGATCAAAGACACGCAATATCAGCATCTGTTGATTATAGATATGGACAGGGTAAAGATTACAACGGACCAGTTTGGTTTGGTTCAAAAGTGTTTCAAAACGCTGGTGCTAACCTTACTCTGTCTGCTGGTTCTGGTACTCCTTATTCAAAACAATCAAATATTACGCAAGAAGCTGCTTCGGGAATAAATGATCGTTCAACGTTAGAAGGAAGCTTAAATGGTTCTCGTTTACCTTGGCAGTTTCGTGTAAATATGAAGGTCAATAAAGAATTTGAAATTAAGTGGAATAAAAATAAAAGTTCATTTTTAAATGTCTATTTACAGGTTCAAAATTTATTGGATGCAAAAAATATAATTAATACTTATCGTGCCACTGGAAATCCAGAGGATGATGGATATTTAACTTCTGCGGCTGCTCAAAATGCTATTAATGCAAAAAATGACCCAGATTCTTTCAGGTATCTTTACTCACTTGCAGTTAATAACCCAAATCATTATAGTTTACCAAGAATGCTTAGAGCTGGTATTAGTTTTCAATTTTAAAATAGAATAATTAAGGTTAAAAAAAGAAAGTTTATATGAATATTAAAGTAACACAAATTTTATTATTATCACTAGTTTTTTTGTCATTTTCTGTTTTTCCAAAGGAAAATGTTGAAAATCCAAATATTACTAATGTCGTAAATACAAAAGTAGCTGCTGGATGTAGCCCATCAACCTCTCAAACAGATTTAGATATTAATAATGTTAGAACTACAATTATGGCTGGCGGAGATATGTGGTGGAATCTATCAGATGCTAGATACGAAATTCCGAAAGGGGGAAATAAGCATTCTATGTTTGCTGGAGCACTTTGGATTGGTGGTGTTGACGATGGGGGCCAGCTAAAAGTAGCTGCCATGACATATCGTCAATCTGGAAACGATTTTTGGCCCGGACCACTAAATACCTCAAATGCAACCATAACTGCTGAAGAATGTAACAAATGGGACAAACATTTTAAACTTGAACGTGCAGAAGTTGAAGAATATGTTGCAAGATTTGGAGTTGACCCAACTTATGTAATTCCTAATTCTATTCTAGAATGGCCAGCACATGGTGATCCAGCTCAGGGCCAAGATGAATTTTTAGCTCCATTTTTTGATCTGAATGGCAACGGCCTTTATGAACCATATGATGGAGATTATCCTGATTATAATATAACTGGAACAAATGAAGATGCTAAATTATTTGGAGATCAGACCTTGTTTTGGATATTCAATGATAAAGGAAATATTCATACAGAAACAGAAGCTGAGCCCTTGGGCTTAGAAGTACATGCTCAGGCGTTTGGATTTACATCTGACAATGAAGTAAATGATATGACTTTTTATAATTACAAAGTTATTAATCGGTCTACATTACCTTTGAATAATACTTATTTTGGTCAGTGGGTTGACCCTGACTTGGGGTACTATTTAGATGATTATGTTGGTTGTGATGTAGGCTTAGGATTAGGTTTTTGTTATAATGGTGATGCAGAGGACGAAGGAGCTCAAGGATATGGATTTAATCCCCCAGCGATAGGAGTCGATTTTTTCCAAGGTCCTTTATCTGACTTAAATGACGGTTTAGACAATGATAGAGATGGTCTTGTTGATGAGATTGATACTTTAATTAACTCTCCAGGAGACACTTCATTTTTAACAGAACAAATCATAATGTCTAAGTTCGTTTATTATAACAACGATTTTACTGTTACTGGTAATCCTGAAAGTGGAACAGATATATATAATTATTTGAGAGGTATATGGAAGGACAATGTTCCTATGACTTATGGGGGTGATGGTCATGGAGGAGGGTCTGGAAGCACAACAATAGAGTGTAATTTCATGTTTCCTGGCACCTCTGACGCTGACTTCCCAGCACAAGAGTGGACTGAAGTTACAGCAGGAAATGTGCCAGCAGACAGACGTTTTTTACAGTCTGCAGGGCCTTTTACTTTAGAGCCAGGAGCTGTCAACACCATTACAACTGGAGTAGTATGGGCAAGAGCTAAATCTGGAGGTCAGACAGCTTCAATACAATTGTTAAAAATTTACGACAGAGAAGCACAAGCCTTATTTGATAATAACTTTAATATTCTTAACGGACCTGATGCCCCTGATTTAACTATTAGAGAGCTTGATAAAGAACTGATTTTTACATTATCAAACAGTGGTTCATCAAATAACATTAATGAGTCTTATTCAGAAAAAGATCCCTATATCACAAAGCCATATAATTTGGCTAATTCACCAAACTATGAGTTTCAAGGCTATTTAGTTTACCAATTGAGAGACGAAACAGTCTCAGTTACAGATTTATCAGATCCTGATAAAGCAAGACTAATTTACAGATCTGATGTAAAAGATGATGTTAAAGGAATTGTTAATCATTACTTAGATCCTATATTAGGAGTTTATACACCTGTAGAAGAAGTAGCCTCTATATTGAGTGAAGGAGTAATAGGATCAGTTGATAATGGAGTTGAGTATTCTTTTCAAATTACTGATGATAAGTTTGCTCTTGGAGATACAAGATTAGTAAACCATAAAACTTATTATTTTATGTCTTTGGCATATGGATATAACAGAGCTGAAGAAAATGCTTCACCTTATGACGTAAGTGACACAGCTTACGATGGAAGAAACCAGCCTTATATTTCAGGTAGAAGAAATATTCAAGTCTATTCAGCAATACCTCACTTTATTGAATCTACAGGAACAATGTCAGCTTCAACATATGGGGACGGTGTGGAAATAACAAGAATTGAGGGCCAAGGAAATGGAGGATTCTCACTTGAGTTGACAGAAGAAACTGTTGAAGAGATTCTAAATTCTACAGATCACCGAAGCCTTAATCCAAGGTACCAACAAGGAAAAGGTCCAGTGTCAATAACTGTAGTAGATCCTCTAAAAATACCAAAAGGTAATTTTACATTTAAATTAATGAATCCTAACTTAACTTCTAACGGAGCTGTAGTTTCATATGGGAGGTGGGAATTAATTAATTCTGATAATGGAGATTTAGTAGCCTCTGCAAATGATGATATAACAATTGGCTCAGATAAATATATTTCAAGTCTTGGGCTAAATGTTAGAGTTATTCAGGCTTTAAATCCAGGATCTGATCCTACAAATATTGATAACAATGGGTTACTTTCTGGTACTATTGAGTTTGAAGATATGAATGATAGATGGTTGAGTGGTATTGCTGACAGAGATGATGAATCTCAATTTTTTAGTGTTTGGGGATTTAATTGGATTAGATCTGGAACATACACAAACGACAATGATGGGCAATTAAGTGATTATGGTAATACCACTGAAGATCCCAACGGTATATTTGAAAGTGCTGTTATTCAAAATAATGTTGTTGCATCTCCTTTCGGTTCGTTTGAATGGTCAGGAGGAACGTGGGCTCCATACAGATTTGCATCATATTTTAATGATGGCCCTGGACTTCAAAGCTCAATAACTAATCTGGCAAAATTAGAAAATCTAAATTCTGTTGACGTTGTAATTACTGATGATACATCACTTTGGAGTAGAGTATGTGTAGTTGAGGCTCAGGATGACCCTACTTTATCAATTGGTGGCCAAACAAAAATGGGATTACGTAATTCTCCTTCAGTAGACAAGCAAGGAAACCCTGATGGAAGTGGGACACAAGGACTTGGTTGGTTTCCTGGATACGCAATTGATATTGAAACTGGAGAAAGGTTGAATATAATTTTTTCTGAAGATTCATGGCAAACTTCAGAAAATGGTAACGATATGTTATGGAATCCAACTGAAAAATTAATTACGGATGACTTCCCAGTATATGATGGCCAAGAATTTTCAGGAGGCAACTATTTGCTTGGAGGAAAACATTATATATATGTAGTTAAAGGTGAGTCTTGGGTTAAAGGAACAGACGACTATATTAACGATATATCTAATTGTGACTTTCCACCAAATTATGATGAGTCAAAATGGATATATGCCCTACTTTCTGAAAATACACTACAAGGAAAATGGGCAGTATTTAAAAATATAACATGGGTAGGATCTTCTTTGTTAGCTCCAGGAAGGTCATTAAACTTATCAAATAAAGCGACAGTTAAATTACGTGTAACAAAACCTTACAAGCAATACGAAAGTGTTTTATCAAATAAAATTTTAGATAAAACAATGCCTTTAACAATAGGAAACACATATGTCGTTGCATATGAAAATGCTGCTACTACATGGGGTGGAAAAAAAGTAACATATGATGGCGTAGATTATGAACCTGGAGAATCTTTTGTAGCAAATGGCCCAACTAATTTAAGTGGTTCAACTTCAACAAAAGCAAGGATCATTGAGGCTAACTCTTTGAATAGTTTTAATCCAGCCTATAACTTTAGCACAGAAAGCATAGTTTCTGTTAGTAGCGTAGACATAGCTTTAGATGCTATGGAGTCTGTAAATGCAGTCCCAAATCCTTACTATGGTTATTCTTCATATGAGGTTAATCAGCTAGACAATCGAGTTAAAATTACTAATTTACCAAAGAGAGCTACTATTAAAATATTTACTGTTTCCGGAACTTTGGTGCGAACATTAAGTAAAGATGATAATATGACATCAATAGATTGGGATTTAAAAAATGATTTTGGAATACCAATTGCTTCAGGCTTATATATGATTCATGTTAGAGCTAAATTATGGGATTCAGATGCAAATGCATATGTTGAGAAAGATAAAGTTATAAAATGGTTTGGGGCGTTGAGACCAATCGATTTAGATACTTTCTAATTAAAATAAATGATTTTTAAAATTGACAGATATGAAACAAATTAATAATATTAGCAAAGTAATTATAATATTTTGTTTTTTACTTTTAGCTATTAGTTATGGTTATGCAGGTAACCCACAAAGAGCCGGTCAAGCAGGAGCATCAGAACTTTTAATAAATCCTTGGGCACGTACATCTGGTTGGGGAGGAGCAAATGTTGCAGGTGTTCGCGGTTTAGAAGGGATATATTCCAATGTTGCTGGCTTAGCTTTTACAGAAAAGACTGAATTAATTTTTTCTCAAACATCATGGTTGCAATATGGAAGTAAGATGTTTAGTACAGATCATGCTGTAAGTAATATAAGTTCTTTTGGTATATCTCAAAGAGTTGGAGAGTCAGGCGCGTTAGGTTTTGCTGTTATGAGTATGGATTTTGGTAATATTGAAATAACAACTGTGGATTTGCCAGACGGAGGTATTGGAACATATTCGCCAAGATTTATGAACCTTGCGTTATCTTACGCAAAGATATTTTCTAACAGCATATATGGAGGTGTTACTATGAAAGTTATTTCAGAGCAAATTTCTAATGTTGGAGCAAGTGGAGTAGCTTTGGATGCAGGGATACAATATGTTACCGGATCTGCAGATAATTTAAAGTTTGGTATTTCTTTAAAAAATGTTGGGCCTAGGATGTCTTTTAGTGGTGACGGTCTTTCTTTTCGTGGATTTGTTGGAGACGAGGATGATTATAAAATGACTGTTGAACAAAGGTCTTCAGAGCTTGAATTACCTGCCCTGCTAAATATAGGAATGTCCTATGACATCAATATAAATAGACATAGAATTACTGGAGCTGGAACTTTTACTTCTAATTCATTTCAAAAAGATCAATACAGACTTGGAGGTGAATATTCATATAGAGATATGCTGATGTTGCGTTTAGGTTATACTTATGAGGAAGGAATACGGACACCAAGCACCAGAACAACTGCGTTAAGGGGCCCTTCTGGAGGTTTTACTATTGAACTGCCTATGGGCGAAAATGGATCAACATTTGGTTTAGATTATTCTTACAGACATACAGACCCTTTTCAAGGATCTCACACTATCGGTGCAAGAATTAATTTATAATTCCTTTTAACAAGTTTTTAGAAATCAAAAAATTATTTTCTTTTTTATTAATAAGATTATTATGAGTATTATATATTTATCGAAGCAAGGTTTAGATAACCTAAAATTAGAACTGAATAAACTTAAATCAATTGATCGTCCTAATATTATAAATCAAATTGCTGAAGCTAGAGACAAGGGAGATTTATCTGAAAATGCTGAATATGACGCTGCAAAGGAAGCTCAAGGATTACTGGAGGCAAGGATTGCTAAATTAGAAAATGATATTGCAAACTCGAGAGTTTTAGATAAGGTTACAGATACTTCAACTGTACACTTATTAACTCAAGTCGTTATAAAGAATTTACAAAATGGATTGGAAATGAGTTATGCAATTGTATCTGAATCAGAAGCTGATTTTAAAAATCACAAAATTTCAGTTGAATCTCCAATTGGAAAGGGTTTGATGGGTAAATCCGTTGGTGAGATTGCAAGAATAGAGGTCCCAAATGGAACAATTGAGTTTGAAGTAATGCAAATTAGCTCATTATAATGCCAAGTGTTTTCACACAAATTATAAATAGAAAGCTGCCAGCTTATATAATTGCTGAAGATAATGATCATATTGCATTTTTAGATATAAACCCAATTGCGTATGGCCATGTACTTGTTGTTCCAAAAGAAGAAATAGATTATATTTTTGACATTAACGATGCATGTTATATTAAACTTTTTTGCTTTGCAAAAAAAGTTTCTGTGGCTATGAAAAAGGCTATCAGTTGTCAAAGGATTGGTATTTCTGTTATTGGAATAGAAGTTCCTCATGCTCATATTCATTTGATACCCTTAAATAGCATGTCTGATATTAATTTCGAAAAGGAAAAGCTATCAATATCTAAAACTAGGATGCAGGAAATAGCAGAGAAAGTAAAAGTATTTATTTAATTTTCTTTGGATTTTTTTGTATAAATGATTTCCAGCTGGAATAGCTTTTACTTTTATTATCATGTCTTTGAAAATAGTGACAAACCGCTGCTGCTAAGCCATCACTTGCATCTAAATTCTTTGGCATTTCAGTAATATTTAATATTGACTTTAACATTGATGCTACTTGTTGTTTACTTGATGTACCTTTCCCCGTGATCGCCATTTTAATTTTTTTTGGAGCATATTCAAAAATAGGGATATTTCTATATAATCCTGCTGACATTGCAACACCTTGTGCCCTTCCTAATTTTAGCATAGATTGTACATTTTTGCCAAAAAAGGGGGCCTCTATTGCTAATTCATCAGGTTTATACTCATCTATCAAATTTAATGTTCGATCAAATATTTTTTTTAACTTTAGTTCATGAGAAGACAATTTTGTTAAATTAATAACTCCCATTTGAATCATGATCATTTTTTGCTTTTTTACATGAATTAATCCATATCCCATAAGACTTGTCCCCGGATCAATACCTAATATTATTTTATCAGTTTGCAATTGTTATATTTGTATACAAACATACTCAATGAAATCTAAACAAGCTATTAGCTTCTTGTTAAAAATATCAATTGTTGCCTTAGCATTATTTTTTTTGTATGACCAATTAAATTCCAATACAAATTTTAAGAAATTTGATTTAAATAATATTTTATTGACTTTAAAAAACAACTTTTCAGTTTTGGTGCTAGTTATTTTTTTAATGTTTTTAAACTGGTATGTTGAATCTTTAAAATGGAGATTTTTAGTTTCTAAAATTGAAAAAATATCAATAAAAACATCACTGAGAGCAGTATTTTCAGGTATTACAGTTTCCTCTTTTACCCCCAACAGAGTTGGGGAGTACGCAGGAAGAGTTTTTTGTCTAAAACATGCAGATCGAATTCAAGGAGTTTTAATAACAGTTATTGGTTCAATGGCACAACTAATTATAACTATTGTCTTTGGCTTAATCGGAATTTTATTACTGCCAAATTTAATGCCATCTTTTGATTCATTTATTGAGGATTTAGAATTCTCATACCCTATAATTTTGTTTGTTGTTATACTTTTATCTGTTCTTCTTGTTTTATTGTTTCTAAACGCCTCAGTCTTTACTGTTCTTCTTTCTAAGTTTAGGTTTTTAACAAAATTTTCAAAATACAGTAAAGTTTTTTCATTTTATAGTTCATCTGAATTGCTAGAAGTGTTACTATATTCATTTGTTAGGTATATTATATTTACTGCTCAATATTTTATCCTTTTAAATATTTTTTCAGTTGAAGTGTCTTATATCAATTCAATGATTTTAATTACTACTATGTTATTTGTTATTTCTGTAATCCCTACAATTGCCATAGCTGAAGTTGGTATACGTGGTTCTGTTGCTTTATATTTATTTAGTTTGTTATCCAATAATTCAATTGGTATTTTATCAGCTACCTTTTGTTTGTGGATTATTAACTTAGTTTTGCCAGCACTAATTGGCATTATTTTTATTTTTACTCTTAGATTTTTTAGAAAATAATGCAAACTATTTTTTATATTATTTTAATAGCATATGCTTATCAAATTATTAGATATAAAATTGGTTGGAGTTTAATAAAGCCACTTGAAAAAAAAACATACAGACCAACAGTTAGTGTGATAGTTGCTTTAAGAAATGAAGAAAAAAATATAAATAACTTACTTGAATTTTTGAAAAATCAAAATTATAATGATAAAATTTTAGAGTTTATTTTAGTTAATGACCATTCTTCTGATAATACTCTTTCATTATTACATAAATCAAATATAGAAAATTTGAGAATTATTAATTTAAATGATGATGAGTATGGGAAAAAAACAGCAATAATGAAAGCGGTTAATATTGCAAATGGAGAAATTATTTTAGCTACTGATGCAGATTGTAGTTTTGATATTAATTGGGTATCAAGTATGATTTCTTATTTCCAAAATCCAGATGTGCATTTAGTTTCAGGGCCAGTTATATATCATAAAAAAAATAGTTTTTTTCAGAAAATACAGTGTTTAGAGTTTGTTTCATTAGTTGCATCTGCTGCTGGTTCTGTTGGTATCAATAACGCTATTTTTTGTAATGGAGCTAATATGGCATATAGAAAAAAATCCTTTCTAAAATTAAATGATTTCAATGATAGTCCTTCACCTAGTGGAGATGATGTTTTTTTACTGCATAGTATTAAGTCTATAAATAATAAATCTATTGTTTTTGCAAAAGAAAAAAATGCTATTGTAACTACAGATGGTCAACCCTCAATATCATCTTTTATAAATCAAAGAAAAAGATGGGCTTCTAAAAGTACTCTTTATAAAGATGTTGCTAGCACCTATGTTTCTTATTTAGTTTTTTTTACAAATTTAGTTTTCGTATTTTTATCAATAATGTCTTTTTTTAGCTCAAACTTTTTTATTTCCTTTATTTTATTTTTTGTTGTTAAGTCTATTGTGGATTTTTTATTACTATTTCCAGTTCTTAAATTCTTCAACAGAACTGATTTAGCTAAATTGATTTTTCCTTTTGAGTTATTCTATTCTTTTTATATTGTTATTATTGCTTGTTTATCTTTTTATAATTCATTTGAGTGGAAGGGTAGAATGTATAGATAAGTTTATGAATTATATATCACTAAATAAAATAGCATGGCTTACATTAAGGAAAAACAAGTTAGCTTTTTTTTCATTTTGCTATATTTTATTTTCAATATTTGTTGCATTATTTGTTGTTTTAATAAGCCCTGATAATTCTCCAAATGCAAATGAAATGCACATTCAGATAGCAAAAAAAAAGCCATTAACAGAAGTTAAATTTTTGCATATAGCTGAGGAAAATGAAGTTCACAGTTCTTTTTTAAAATCTTTTTTTGTAGGAGTTGAAAAAAACTATAAAAGAATTCCAATCGATTACTATAAAAAGTTGGATTTTCAAAAGTGTTCAGATTCATTAAAATCTAAACATTCTTTTGACGACAATAAAAAAATATTAGAGTACTGTGTG
>TARA_B100000963_G_scaffold208250_1_pt1 | contig 26817 bp, 17 predicted proteins | sample TARA_B100000963 | Tara Oceans TARA_B100000963 (sample SAMEA2622097) | marine metagenome | biome: marine biome (ENVO:00000447); feature: surface water layer (ENVO:00002042); material: "saline water (ENVO:00002010), including plankton (ENVO:xxxxxxxx)" | depth 5 m | reverse complement strand
CTTTTCTAGCAACAAATAACTTGTTCTCACAGCTAAGTAAAATTCACTACATCCCCCCACTAACACATGAAAGGAGCGGAAATAATTTTGATACAAATGCGCCCGAAGATCAATGGTTCTACATATCAACACCCAGTGTCAATGATGTTCCTTTTACAATCAAGAGAGCTAATGGAGATATTATGTACTCAGCGGTTGTTTCAAATGCAAATCCATGGATAGACAGAGCAGCACCCATCGGAGTTGAGTATGGATATTTATTTATTAGAAGGGAGGAAACAGAAAGCACGGGAAATCTCGCAGGGTTTATTATCGAAGCTGAAAGTGATATTTACGTTTCTGTGAGATTCAACTCGAATGCGACTAATGGTGGAAATCAATATCATGCTGGTGCCTTGGTTAGCAAGGGTGATTCTGGTTTTGGAACAAGATTTAGGGCAGGTGCTCTCCAAAATCAAACAGGAGCACACATTAACTTCGCCTCTATCATGGCAACTGAAAACAACACCAAAGTAAGTATTACCGTTCCACAAGATGTTGAGCTTCTCAGTGGCGCTAAAGGAACTATTCAAGTAACTTTGGGTTACGGTCAGACTTATGTTGTTGCAGCTGAACAAAATAATACATTAAACTCAAGAGAAGGTATTATTGGAACACTCATCGAATCTGATAAATCAATAGTAGTTAACAGTGGCTCCGGGACTGGCTCTTTTACTGCAGATGAGGGCGGACAAGATTATGGTATTGATCAGATTGTTGGAAGTGAACTGGTTGGAAATGAATACATATTCATCAGAGGAGAGGGAGACGATGGTTGGGAAAATGTACTTATAATTGCTGACCAAGACAATACAAGAATTAATGTTAATGGTTTGCCACTCCTTGATGATAATAATAATCAAGTAGTCTTAGATAATGGTGAGTTTGTGATTATTGAGGGTGATAAATATCACCCTGATCGTGGAAACATGTATGTAAACAGCTCTAATCCAGATGATAAAATATTTGCATTTCAAGGTCTTGGTGCCGTATGGACAGGCCAAAATAATCAAAATAGAGCTGCGAGACAAGGTATGTTTTTTGTACCTCCATTGAGTTGTGCCAATGTTGGGGATGTTGATAATATTGCTCAAATAAACTTTGTTGGTAAAGAATTTGAAGACGGTGGTGCCGTTACTTTTGTAGCAAAAAAAGATTCAGCTGTGACAATAAATGGAAATCCAATTAATCAATTTCAAACGGAAGGCCCTTATGTGGTTGACGGTAACCCAGATTATGAAACTTATGTAGTAAAAGGATTGGAAGGAAACATAACTGTAAGAGGGGATGACGAATTATACGTAGCTTACTACAACACCAACTATTCTGCAACAACCGGGGGGTTTTATTCGGGATTTGCAAGACCACCAACTTTTGATTTAAATATTGAATTTGAATCACTGGGTTCCTGCATAAAAAGCGATGGCTCTTCCAATGTAACCATCACAGCAACAAACTTTTCAAATTTTGATAGTATCGTTTGGCAAAAATTAGATGAGCTAACAGGTAATTTTGAAGCCACTAATTTTACAACTGCAGAATTTACCCCGAATCAACCTGGTGTCTACAGACTTAAAGGTGTTCTTGAATGTACAAATATTGATTATGTTTCGGATGAAATCCCAATAAGTATATGCCCTGACGATTTTGACAATGATGGAGTAATAGACAATATTGATTTGGATATTGATAATGATGGTATTTCCAATTTTTATGAATCACTCGGAGATGGTAATATATCTTTTCAGGAACCATTAAATCCAGAAATCACACTTCTTGATGGAACCGTAGTCCCCGGTGTAATCACAGGTACCATTACATCTACCAGAGATGATCATGCAATATCAAATGGAGGTGTTGAAAGTTCTTTCGAATCACAAGTGGAGGCTGGTGTTGATCAAAGCTTAACCTATACACTTGAGTTTAATGAAAAACTTAATATTCTTTTTGCAGACTCAAATATTGATGTTGCTGCAATTGACGGGGAAAGTTTTGTTTTAAAAAGTTTGCCCTCGACAACAAATATTACATTACTAGATCCTGATGACAATCTTCTTGTGGATACAGACTTCGATGGAACATATGAAGATTCAACACAAGAGTTTACATCAAATGAAATAAGATTTAAATTCAAGACAAGATCAAATTTAACTTATGAGTTTTATTCATATCAAATTGATGGATTAAGTCTCACTCACAACTATTCAAATGTAAATGCAACTGGAGAAAGTGTTTTTGTTCCAGTTGTAACTATTAAAGATTATAAACTGAATACTGATTCAACTGATGAATTAGACATGTATGATTATGATAGTGATAATGATGGATGTTTTGATATAATTGAAGCTGGGTATATTGATGGGGATGGAGATGGGATTTTTGGAGTGGGCATTCCTACAATTGATAATGGTGGTGTTACACCCAGGGGTCAAATAGTTTTCCCCGATTATGATCCATTAGCTGAACCAGCAAAAGATAATGCAGATATTTATTATTTTCAAAAAGTTGGTGAACCACCCGAAATATCAACTGAACCGGAATCTGCTATAGCTTGTGAGGTTGGATCCACTGTTGAATTTACAGTTAGTGTAATAACAAATGACAATACAATTTATTCATGGTTTTATGCAACACCCACAGACCCTAATAACTGGATAAAAATTGAAGATAATACTCAATACTCAGGTTCAAATAAAGACACTCTAATTATTAGTGATGTTCAGATTGATATGGATGGAAATAAGTATCGTGTTGAAGTTAGTACAGATGAATATGCCTGTATTAAAACCACGAATGATGACACAACATTGGTCGTTGAAGAATCATTACCAAATGCTAATCAAGTTGACGATGTAGTTTTTTGTGATGATAATTCGGTTGGAAATGATACAGATGGTTTTATTGGAACATTCGATTTTACCAACTTGGTAGATAATATTTTGGGAGAAGAACAAAGCAATCAAGATTTCACGGTTACTTTTCATTTATCACAAAATGAAGCTGATGATATAAACGAAACTGGAATTAGTTTTCCATTTTCTAATACATCCGCAAATAGTCAGAAAATTTTTGTAAGGGTGATGAGTAATAAAACAGAATGTTTTAATTCAGCTACATCATTTAACGCGATTGTTTCTCCTTTACCAACTCTTATCAATTCCAATGTGATTGTAGAACAATGTGATGATGATGATAACAACGATGGAAAAACGCTGTTTAATTTAACAGAATTTGAAGATGATATTTCAGAAAATCACGAAAATGAAACCTTTGAATATTATACAGACTCAAGCTTTTCTGCTGATTCATTAATTGATAATCCAAACTCCTATGAAAATGAAACTTTATTTAATCAAATCATACATGTGAAAGTATTGACTGAAAATAATTGTTTTAGAACAGCTCAAATAGAATTAAAGATTGGAGCAAGTGCAATCGATGAAAACTTTTTATTAAAATTTAGTACTTGTGAAACCTCACCTAGCAATGAACAGGATGGTATTGAAACTTGGGGTTCATCAATTTTTAATGAAATTACCAATCAGCTTATAGACTCAGATTCTAAGTTTTCAGGACAAAATATTACAATACTTTATTTTAATAACAAAGAGGATGCTTTAACGAAAAATAACCCTATAGACACCAACATTGCGTATACAAATATAACCCCTTTTGTACAAGATATCTGGGTTTCTGTTGAGATTAATGAACTCAATACAATCTCTTGTCTCGGACTAAAGAAAATTGCTGAACTCTATGTTGAACCTTTACCAATTACCTATCCTGTATCAATTGAAAGACAGTGTGATGGTTCTCAGGGTGACGATTCTCAAGATGGATTGTATATTTTTGATACATCATCTGTTATTGATCAACTACTGACAGACCCTTTAACTGGTGTGAAGCAAGATGAATCAGTTTTGACTATAACTTACTTCAATGAAGATGGCTCAGAAATTCTAGCATCCGATTTCAGTCCTAGTTTCCAAACAGTATCTCAGACGATTACAATTCGAGTTGAAATTGACTCGTCATATCCTGATATCAATAATCCCAATGGTCTTTGCTACGATGAGACTACTATTGAATTTATTGTGGATGATACACCTGAGGCATATCCTGTAACCGTAGCGCCTAAATGTGATGGCGAGGATGGGTATGATGACAATGATGGCTTTAACGAATTTGATACAAGTAACATTACAGCCGCCCTTCTTGGACCAGATCAAAGCTTGGATGATTATACAGTGACTTATCAATATGTTGATGAGGCTAGCAATTTATTATCATCCAACGAACTTAGAAATCCATTCAATACTCAAACTCAAACGGTTACTGCAATAATCACAAATAATTTGAATCCATCATGCCCAGCAACTATGGACATTGAATTTGTTGTAAATCCATTACCAACATTTACTGTCGATGATGACACCTTAGTTTGCTTAAATTTAGACCCAATTCCAATAGGTGTTTCGTCAGCAGAGGGTAATTATACTTATACTTGGACACACACCTACAATGGAGTCAACAGTCCATTCCCAACCGCAGGACCCACAATATTTATTGGAGTTGGTGGTATTTATTATGTCACAGCAACAGACGTTAATACAGGATGTCAAAGAACATTGAGCATTTTTGTTGAAGAATCTGAAATTGCAAGCTTCGATTTGAACGATGATGGAAATGTTTCAGAGGATGAATATGATCACTTTGTAGATGTTTCAGATATTACTGATGACGATAACAATAAAGTTAGAATTAAGAATATAGAAGATTTAGGAATTGGGGATTATGAGTTTGCTTTGTATGATCCTGCAGGTCCATACCAAGTAGATCAACTATTTGAAAATGTTAGGCCTGGAATTCACAAACTTTACATAAGAGATAAAAGAGGCTGTGGGATTTATGAAATTGATATTTCAGTCATTGGTTATAAAAAATATTTCACCCCAAATGGAGACGGAATTCATGAAACATGGAGAATTCTGGGAATCAATGAGTTCTTCCAGCCAAACAGTAAGATTTACATTTTTGATCGATATGGTAAATTGTTAAAAGAACTTGACCCAGAAGGTTCAGGTTGGGATGGAACATTTTATGGCAGACCAATGCCGCAATCTGATTATTGGTTTAGAGTTTTTCTAGAAGATGGACGAGAATTCAAAGGTCACTTTAGCTTAGTTCGAGGAAAATAATTAGTAAATTTAGGCACTATAAGTTTTGATGAACAATCAGTCATTGATAATTTATGGAATTGTAATATGACTAAATATTTCAGACTGTATATATTATTCTTGTTTTTCACTATAACTGGTTTTAGTCAGATTAGTAAGGTTCATTACATTCCACCTCTTACGAATAACAAGTCTCTGTCTGGAGGAAGTTCTATTCCTCTTGATCAATATATGTATTTGTCTACACCAAGTGAAAATAATGTTACTGTGATAATTACTCCACTAAATGGAGACAACCCTACAACTTATAACAACTTGAGTAATGGAAATCCAATTCGTTATGATATTGGTAGTTCATGGAGCGGCACTAATTATCGACCCACACAACTTTTTGTTGACCATGAGGAAACAGGTGGTGATACCACGCTGAATGCCGGTTTTGTAGTTGAAGCTGATTGCCCAATATACGTTTCTATCAGGTATAATGCAGGAGCTCAGGCAGGTGCACTTGTAAGTAAAGGTGACGCATCACTTGGAACAAACTTTAGGGCTGGTATGATGACAAATGGAACAATTCAAACAGCTAATCCACACTGGACAGCGAATAGTTTCTTTTCCGTTATGGCAACTCAAGATAATACAATAGTTGAAATTGACTTACCAAATGCGATAGTTGGAGAAACAACTTTATCAAATTATAATTATCAAGGTCCCTTTACTAAAGTTCTTCAGAAACATGAAAGTATGGTTCTCTCATTGGATTTTGAAAACACAAATGCAAACAATGGAGGTGCTAGAAACTCACTTAATGGTGCTTTAATTCGTTCTGTTGATGATAATGGAACTGAGGACGGTACAAAACCATTGGTTGTTAATGTTGGTTCGGCAAGTGGATCATTCACATCAACAGGTAGTGGACATGATCATGGAATCGATCAAATTGTGGGACTAGACAGGGTTGGACATGAATATATTTTTGTTAGGGGTAATGGTCAAAATACGAATGATGGAGGACAAATAGAAACACCACTAATTATTGGAACAAAAGACAATACCAGCCTATTTATTAATGGTAGTAATACAGCCGTAGCTACTATTGACGCAGGGGACTTATGGTTAGCAACCACAGATTTATGGTCTTCACAAAATCAGGGTGCAACAATGTATATTCGAACACAAGACAAAAATTATCCAGTATATGCTTACCAAGGGGTTGGGGGTAATGGTGACTCAGAAGCGAATCAAGGAATGTTTTTTGTTCCTCCAATATCTGAGGAAGCCAATGACGATGTAAACAATATTCCAGATATTGATTTCATTGGAGATGATCCATATCAAGAACAAGCTGGAGTTTCAATCGTAACAAATAGTGATGCAACAATAACAATATCTGAAAACGGAGTTGCTTATGATGTAAGTTTATTGATACCCGTTACGGTTACTGGAAGACCTGAATACAAAGCATATACCGTAACAAATCTGTCAGGAGATGTTAGTGTAACGTCTACAGGTGAATTATACTTGGCATATTTTAATACTAGAGGTGCTGCAACAAGTGGTGGTTTTTATGCGGGTTTTGCGTCACCACCAAATGCTGAAATTGATTTAGGAATTAATGCACTGGGAAATTGCCTCCAAACCGACCCCGAAGGGAATATTATTGGATCTAATATTACTCTTCAAATAACTAATGCTTCCGGGTTTGATACATATGTATGGGAAAAATACAACTCTGATACCAATATTTGGGAAGCTGCACCCGGAAATTCAACCGACTTTGAAACTTATGTCCCACAAACTGAGGGTGAGTACAGGCTCAAAGGGTCTATCACATGCTTAAACTTGGATCAATTTTCTGGAATTATACCTGTCAGTATATGCCCAACAGATTCAGATCAAGATGGGGTAATTGATAACCTAGATTTGGACTTGGATAATGATGGGATTTTAAATTCAGTCGAGTCTAGTGGAAATTTAGTTTTTGATATTTCACTGATTGATGGGCCAGTTTTTAAGAACAGTGATGGTGAAATAATTGAAATAACAACATCAACAAATTTGAGTTACAGTGAAGTAGGTACTAATAAAAGTACTATTGAGGGATTTAATAATGGTGAAATTTCTTTTTCATTGGAAGCCGCTATAAATTCAAAGATTTCGTATGAGTTAAAAAATAATGATGAACCCTTAAATTATAGATTTTCAGGCAAATCAGAAATCGTAACACCTGGTGACTACTTTGAAATAAGTGTTTTTCCAGCGTCAAAAAATATCACTCTTGTTGACCCGGATGACCAATTGTTAATTGATAATAATTATGATGGTGAAACCTTCACTGATGGAATAACTACTTACACTGCAAACTTGATAAGGTTTAAATATAAGAATGATACAAATAATCCGACCTATCAATTTATTGCATATAATGTGAATGGATTAAAATTAACAGCTGGTGCTGATGAAACTACAAGTGTTTCTGACTTCAGAGGTTTAATCGAAATTCTTGATTATAAAAAGAATTCAGATGAAAATGAAATAAATTCAGACGATTTATATGACTATTACGATATAGATAGTGATGGTGATGGTTGTGATGATGTTATTGAGGCTGGATTTAATTATGAAAACTATATTGGTGACCCAGATGGTGATGGAATCCTAGGAACCTCTCCACTAAACAATAATAACGCTGGAGTAATTAACGATCAAGGTCTTGTAGTTAGTCACTTTGAAGCAGGAGGATATGAAATAAATCCTGCACAAAATTCAGCTGGTAATTATTTATTTCAAACACCTGGATCGCCCGTATCAATTACTGATCAACCATCATCATCCAGTGGTTGCGTGGGAAGTACAGTTGAATTTGAAGTTGTTGCATCATCAGAAACAGAAATAACTTACCAATGGCAATTTTTTAATGTTGACCAAAATGATTGGGAAAATATCGCTGAAGGCGACTCATACAGCGGAACAACAACAAGTAAATTAGTATTGTCAAATGTTTCCACAAGCATGGATGGCAGGTATAGAGTTTTATTGAATGATGAGGAATATCTGTGCGAAACAGGAACCGATCCAAATGTCAATTTGAGTGTAAATCTTGCACCTGAAAACCCCATAGTTCAACAAATACAAACATTTTGTCAATCTGATACTTCAACAATATCAAGCTTAACAGCATCTAACATTGGAAATAATACCCTCTATTGGTATGAATCATTGGATGCTACTGATCCACTAGATCCTGACACAGAGCTAGAGCATAATAAATTTTACTATGCTGAGTTTGTAGATGAAGAAGGTTGTGTTAGCAATTCAAGAACTGAGAGCAAAGCATACTTATCGAATCCTGTCTTAACTTCCACAAATGATATAATTTGTGTTGATGATTCTACTACTTTAACTATCGAAAATGTAGCAAAAACAGCTGCTGATTTTGCCGCTGACAATGATTTAATTTTTATAACAAATAACGATGAGCCGGTAAGTTGGGACACCGATTATGGAAAAACTTATTTCATGATTCAAGCAGGGACTGGACAAGACGGGTTTAATCCTATCGATTGGCCGGATGCTAAAACATTAACTGACAGTTATAACTCTGGAGATAGTACGGCCAGTGCGAGAATGTATGTGGTGCTTAGCGCAGAAATGGAAGATGCAGTTTATGCTGGTTTGGAGTCTATGGGATTAACTGGTCCTGATGGCATTAGGTTTTGGCTTGGATTGTATCAAGACCTTGAAGATGATAGCTATGTCGAACCAGGAAATGCATCTCAAAACTATGGAGGCTGGAAATGGGTTAATGGTTCGTATTTGAGAGACACATATGTAAATTGGTCCAATAACGAACCAAATAATGCTGGTGGTTTCGAACACTACGCTCAATTTGAGTTTTCTAATGATGGTAAACAATGGAATGATATGTCTATTGGCAATGCTGTTTCATGGCCACTATTTGAATATACTGGTTCAACTGATATTGTGTGGGGATATTATGATGAAAATGGTGATGAGGTCATAATACCAGACATTAGTACCTCCTCATTGGAAGTAAGTCCAACACAAACTACTACCTATTTTGTAAAAGTAACCGTAAACGGAGTTGAATGTATTGCAGAAAAAACAATAACTGTGAATCCAAACCCAACTGCTGAAACTATTAGTGATCTAGAGTTTTGTGATGATGAAAGTGATAGTGATGGTAATAACGGTAGTATTACAATTCAAAAAGAAATCTTTGATTCACTAATTCCAAATATTCTAGGAGAAGATCAATCTCAAAATGATTATACAGTTACCTTTTATGAAACCAATGAAAATGCCACAAATGGAGAAAATGAAATCATATTTCCATATACAAATCCCGCAAAAGATGCTGGTGAACCTCACTATGCTTTAAATACAACTCAAATCTTCGTTAGAGTTCAAAATAATGAAACTGGATGTTTTAATGTTGAAACATCCTTCAATATTAACATCAAAGCATTACCTATTACATTTCCTGTTGATGACATTATAATATGTGATGATGACAGAGATGGGTTTATCTCGTTTGATCTTGAATCAAGAACAGGGCTATTAAGATCAGGAGATGAAAATACAGATCCTAATGACATTGACAATCAAAGTCCCAATGATTTTAAGGTTACATATCATTTGAGTCTTGAAGATGCAAATGATTTAACTAATACTGGCCTAGTAAGTCCATATACAAATACAGTGAAAGACATTCAAACAATTTTTTATAGAATAATTAAAACTGAAGGTTCGAACTCAGGCTGCTATAAGACAGGAGAGGCTTTTGATATTATAGTTGAGGCATTACCATTTGCAAATACAGTCACGATTAGCAGGGAATGTGATGGTGCTGCTGGAGATGACTCTCAAGATGGTATTTTCCCCTTTGACACCTCAAATATTCAACAAACTCTTCTAAATGGTCAAACTGACGTAACAACTTATTATTATGATAAGGACGATAATTTTATAGGAAACACATTGCCAAATCCATTTGAAACTGGCTCTCAAATCATCAGAATCCAGGTTGAAAATAATACTGATCAGAAATGCTATGATGAAACAACACTTGAATTTATTGTAGATGATAGCCCTGAAGTTTATGATGTTATTATGGCAATCCAATGTGATGATGGAAATGATGATACAGATGGTTTTTCTGAGTTTGACACTTCAACGGTCACTCAAACATTACTTACGAACCCAGAAACAAGTATTACTCAAAGCTTGGATGACTTTACGGTTTCCTATCAATACACGGATGAAAATGGGAATACAATCAATGCAGCTGAACTTCCAAATCCGTTCAATACAAAAACTCAAACTGTAATTGCTACTGTTACCAACAAACTAAATAGCTCATGTACTATCACAAAAGATATTGAATTTGTGGTTGATCCGTTACCAGTAATCAAACAAAATATAATAATTGTTGAACAATGTGATGATGATGAAAACAATGATGGAATAACACTACACAATCTAACGGAGTATGAGGAACTTTTTTCAGATAATTACCAGAACGAACAATTTGAATATTATACAGATCAAGCTTTATCCAACAAAATAGAGGATCCAACAAATTATTACAATATTGCTCTGGAGGATTTGGTTTGGGTAAAAATAACAACGGAAAACGGATGTATTAGAACTTCTAAAACACAAAATGGTGATGATAGATTACAGATTGATATAACAGTTGGAGCAAGTGAAATTCCAAGTACTTTTATACAAGATTACAACACATTATATACTGTTTGTGACGATGATTTTGGGTCAGAACAGGATGGTATTTCTATTTTCTCAAACTCAGTATTAAACGATATAGTTGCTAAGTTAAGATCCTCAAGAGAAATTTTTCAAGATCAGAATATTAGAATATCGCTTCATACAAACTCTCAAGATGGCCTTACGGGTGAAAACCCAATAGACTTAACTCAAGATTTTATCAATGTGTCACCTTACACACAAGAGATATGGGCAAGAATTGTAAATATTGACATAACCACATTTACATGCCTAGGTTACGCTAAGGTCGCTGAATTGTATGTAGAGCCAAGACCTATTGCCTATCCAGTATCAATTGAAAGACAGTGTGATGGTGCAAGTGAATTGGATACTGACTCTCAAGATGGTCTTTTCCCTTTTGATACATCAGCAATTATTGATGAATTACTGACAGATCCTGCAACTGGTGTCAAGCAAGATGAGTCTGTTCTGACAATTACATATTTTAATGAAGATGGTTCAGAAATTCCAGCATCTGATTTCAGTCCTAATTTCCTAACTGCATCTCAAACCATTACAATTCGGGTTGAAATTGATCCATCCTACCCCGAAATTATTAATCCTGATGGTCTTTGCTATGATGAGACAACACTTGAATTTATTGTAGATGATACACCAGAGGCATATCCTGTAATTATTACACCCCATTGTGATGGAGATGATGGAAATAGTGATATCGATGGCTTCGATGAGTTTGATACGGGCAATATTACAGCTACCCTTCTTGGACCAGATCAAAGCTTGGATGATTACACAGTCGTATACCAATATATTGATGAGGCTGGTAATTTATTATCATCCAACGAACTTAGAAATCCATTCAACACTCAAACACAAACAGTATTAGCAACAATAACGAACAATGTTAACCCCTCATGCCCAGCAACTATGGATATTGAATTTGTTGTTAACCCTCTGCCCTCATTTACTGTAGATGATGACTTAACAGTTTGTATTAATCTTCCTCCCATTCCAATAGGAGTTACTTCAGCAGAAGGTGATTATACTTACACATGGACACACACCTACAATGGTGTCAACAGTCCTTTCCCAACATCAGGCCCGACAATATTTATTGGCGTTGGTGGTACTTATTTTGTTACTGCAACAGATGTTAATACGGGATGTCAAAGAACATTGAGCATTTTTGTTGAAGAGTCTGAAACTGCGAGTTTTGATCTTGATGAAGATGGAACTATCAGAGAAGATGAATATAAATATTTTGTTGAGGTAAAGGATTTAACCAATGACAATAATAATACCGTTAGAATTAAAAACATAACAGATCTTGGTATTGGTGATTATGAATTTTCAATTGATGACCCAACTGGTCCATACCAAGATGACCCATTTTTTGAAAATGTAAGACCTGGTATTCACACTATTTATATCAGAGATAAAAAAGGTTGTGGTATTGGTCAGTTTGATGTTTCAGTAATTGGCTACAAAAAATACTTCACACCGAACGGGGATGGAATTCAAGATACATGGAGAATTCTAGGAATCAATGAATTCTTCCAACCAAACAGTAAGGTCTACATATTTGATCGATATGGGAAGTTATTAAAAGAACTTGACCCTGTTTTAGATGGTTGGGATGGAACATTCATCGGAAGACCAATGCCACAAACTGATTATTGGTTTAGAGTATTTTTGGAGGATGGACGAGAATTCAAAGGGCACTTTAGTTTGGTCAGAGGTTTTGATTAGAAACAATCACAATCAATCGATCCTCTTAATATATTAAAGCCAAGGGTGATCTGGTGAAAACCACCAGAACCAAAATTAATGTCCCCAAATTGGTATGAATAATTGTAAGAAAACACAAAGTCTTTATAGTCTATTCCAAAAAGCGGTGTAATAAGTTGAAGCGTCTGCTCTTTGATTTGACCAGTTGAAACATCAACAAATTCAGCGCCTTCAAGAGAATTTCTAAATGCTAATCCTGCCCAAAGTCTTCCAGACCTGAGTTTGTAATAAGCTTTAAAATTTGTGTCAATTGACTTCTCTTTTGTTAGTTCAGAAACCTGAAAAAGTACGGAGGGCTCAAAACTCCATGGTGTTTCAGTATAAAAAACATATCCAAGTGAGGCTACAAGCCTTTTAAAGCTGGTCCTATCCCTCGGGTAGCTGTACTCGAAATCACCATACATATTGTGAGGACTAAACAATAAGTTTTTTACAGTTAAATGAGCATAGTATTTATTTGAAACATATGATATTCCTACATCCATGTTAAAATATCCTGTATTTTCCATCAAACCTGAGATTAACGGATCAGGTACGAAATTTTGATCTAATGGGTCAAAAGTTGTTTGATCCAAAGAATTTTGAATCCCTCCTATACTAATTCCAAAAGATAATTGGTCAATTTCGTCGTCTTTTGATGGATAAGGTCTTTTACTTAAAACCAAATCGTCAGCAAAATTTATATGATGAGCGTAAGTAAGATATGCTCCCTTTTGTGAGTGATATCCATTTTGATCATTAAAAACTGTAATTCCCACTCCAGATCTTTCTGAAACTCTTAAGTCAGCAGTTAAAGTCTGTAGGTTTGGGGCTTCGACTTGATCAAACCATTGTTTTCTAACAGTGGTTCTTATCTTACCTCCAACTAGATTAACACCAGCCATTGAGGGGTGTACCAAATAATAATTTTCAGTTAAATAGTCAAAATAAATAGGAATGCCTTCCTGCGCTTTGCTATTGAATATTATTAAGAAAAAAAATATAAGTAAAGATATTCTCACTAGAATTTTTATTACAATAATCAGACCTTAAATCAAAATCACTAAAATTTCGCCTAAATATAAATTAATTTTTTTTGTTTCTAATAATAAGCCCTAAGGGTATGAAAAGGAATAGAGCGTAAATATTAAACATTAGTCCAACGATTGGTATCAATATCATCAGTGAAATTATGTAAAACTTTGTTGAGGTTTTCAATCTTCAGATGAAATAAGTTTTATTAGCTCCTCCTCTGGTATTCGACCCAAATCATCAATTTTTAAAAGAAATTCATCTAGGTTTAAGCTCAATTTTTTCTTTATGTCAGTGTAATTGGGATCAAGTGATAAATTGTTTAATTCGAATGGATCATTTTCTAAGTCATAGAGTTCCTCCATTAACCTCGGAGACTTAAACCAATTATCGGACTTTTCATCAAGTTGACCAGTTAAGTGAAGACTTGTTAAATGTCTCATAAGTAACATTTGTTTTCTATATAAAACATTCAATGCATGAGAATTTTCTGGATTGTAGTTTCTGATGTATTTAAACTTTGAATCCCTCACTGCTCTGATCCGGTCGGGAACATTATCAAAACGATCACTTGACGTGTATAAAAACTCTCTTTCTATTTTACTCTTGTTTTTTCCCAGAAAAGCAAAACCTTGGTATTCACTTGGTGATTTCACACCTGCTATTGATAAAACTGTCGGAGCAAGATCAACAAAACTCAATAGCTGTTCCCTATTTACTTTTTCATTTTTTCCACCAGGGAATTTGACTAAAAAAGGAACCTTAGTACCCGTTTCATAGATTGCTCTTTTATGTCTGGGAAATGGCCCTCCGTGATCACTATAAAAGAAAATATATGAATCATCATATAAATCTTCTTTTTTGAGCTTATTTATCAATTTCCCAACTCTTTCATCCATTTTGATAAGATTAGTATAATTCACAGCCATTGAATGTCTTACAACTGAGTCATCAGGAAATATTTCAGGGACCGTAAGTTCTGATGGATTTACCATAAGTTCAGATTTATCTTCTTGCCATATACTACCTTCATGAGTGCCATGAAAATTATAAACTGCGAAAAGTGGTGATTTATCTTTCGTAATACCATTTTTGGTTTGATATTCAGACCATGTTGAGTCATTTATTATAAAATTATAATCACCTTTTGCATCATTATATGTGAAATATCCATTTTGTCTTAAAATCATTGGAAATGTTTTAATTGACTCTGCAATTGTCGAAGAATATCTTGGGATTGACAATGAACTGTCCCATTTGGTTCTTTCTCCTAAATTTCGATCATTTTCTAAGTAGTTATCGTAATGCATGGCTCTCATATTATGTGTGCCAATAGATTGAGGGTACATGCCTGTAATTATTGAACTTCTTGCAGGTGCGCAAACAGGATATGTTGCATACATATTTTCAAAAATTAAACTTTCTTTTGAAAGCTCTTCAAGGTTGGGTAGAGACACATCTTTATTCCCATAAAATGGAAAAAAATATGCTGATTGGTCCTCAACAGTTATCCAAATAATATTGGGCTTTTCAGTAACCGAACACCCAATAGTTAATATGACAATAATTAACAACATTACATTTCTCATAGTTTCAAATGTAGTTATTTCATTTGCAAAAAAATTGTAATTTTCAAACTCATTTAAAATATAATTTTCTGCTTAAATTATTTAAAATACTGTCAATTACTGTAACCTCTCTGCTACTAATAGTCATCTCATTTCTTCATTATCAACAATTTCCAATTTACGAGTGGGAATTTATTTTAGAATATATTAAAGATAATCGCCAGAAGGAAGATTTTAATTCCATTGCAACCAAACTAGGATATAATGAAAATGACAAGTTACTAATTATACACGCTGATGATGTTGGTCTTAGTAAATCAGTAAATGAATCTACTTTTGAATCCTTCAAAAACAACTCCATTACATCTGCTGCCATTATTATGAATACTTATGAAATGGAGGAGGGTTTAAAATTTGCAGTTGAAAATCCAAGTTTTGATTTTGGAGTTCATTTGACAGTCACTAGTGAATGGAAATATCACAAATGGGGAGGTATATTGGATAAAGCTAAAACACCGTCTTTGCATAATAGCTTTAATAATTTTTACTGGAACAAAAGAAAGTTCGTTAAAAATGCAGATTTAAACGAAATGAAGATGGAGCTTCAAGCTCAGATAAGCTTGGCAAAATCGATGGGACTAAAACCTTCACACATTGACAGCCACGAGGGCGCACTATTTTTTGATCCCAACATTTTTAAAATATATATCGATTTAGCAATTGAAAATGATTTATTGGCATTTGTTCCAATTGAGGCAAGTATGCATTTTAATGGTGAATTGGACAAACCAAATAATGCTGTAATAATTGATCAATTTCATATGCTCCACGGTGGAACAGAAGTTGAGGATATTGAAAATTTTTATTTTAATGTAATTCGTAATTTAAAACCTGGATTAAGTCAAATAATTATTCATTTGGGTAAAGATGAACCCGAATTAAAAAAGATTACTGTTGATCATCCAAATTTTGATTACAGATGGAGGCAAAAAGATCATGATATCATGAATTCTAAAGAATTTAAAAATTTACTCAAAGAAAATGATATCAAGCTCATTAGTTGGCTTGACTTGAAAAAGGCCATATTATGATGAGATTTGTTCCTTTATTGCTCATACTACTAATTTCATGCTCACCATTAAAAAAATATCCATTAAAGTCTGATAAATGGGAAAATGATATAAAATTTTTAGAGTCTAATGATCTAGAGGAGGCATGTGTTGAAGATTGTATTTTATTTCTTGGAAGCTCCAGTATTCGTTTATGGAAAGAGATAGAATCAGATATGTCTCCTTACAAGGTTGTTAAAAGGGGTTATGGTGGTGCTCATTTTTATGACCTTATTCACTACACAAAAAGATTGGTAAAGAACCACAAACCGAGGGCAATTGCAGTTTTTGTTGCAAACGATATAACTGGAAAGAACAATAATAGTTGGTATGGAGATCTAAAACCTAAAGAGGTTCTTCAGCTTTTTAAATTTTTTACCAAAGAGGTTAAATCTATTCATGGAGATATACCAATCTTTGCAATTGAAACAACACCAACCATAAGTCGTTGGTCGGTTTGGGATAAAATCTCAAAAACTAATGACTTAATAAAAGATTATACAATAAGAAAGGAAAACTTAAATTATATTACTACTAGACTTGATTTTTTAGATAGTAAAGGTTATCCTAGAGAAAAATATTTCGTGAACGATAAGCTTCATTTGAACAAATCAGGGTACAAGTTGTGGTCAAAAATTATCAAAAATAATTTTAAGGAAAAGCTGTAATGTATATTTTGGAAACTGGTCCAGAGGAGAAAAAATTACCAACAGAGAGGAAGTAATTTTTTTTTTGTATATTGTACGTAATTAAATTTAACTAACATTAATTAAAAATTAAAAAAATGGGATATACTCACACTAACAGCAAAGGAAAAACTTATCATCTACATTCAAAAGATGTTACTCTTAAAGGAGGTAGAAACCAAACTATTTATTATTTCGCTAAGGACGCAAGATCAAATGCATGTGATCTTCCAGCAGGGAAACAAGTAGTAGAAAGTCCAAAAACTGGTCTACCGTTTGTTAAAGGAAAATAGTTTTTGCAAAAAAACAGAAAAGACCCATCTTTTAGATGGGTTTTTTTTTGCTTATTTTTTGAAAATCTAATAAAGTTTTTTCGATAATTGATTTGTAATTATAATCATAACTCACTTTGACAGATTTTTCTGATAAAATCCATTCTTTTACCATATTCAGTCTTTTTGGCTTTAAATCAAGTAAAATTTTTACACCCATGTCACTTAAGATCGAAGCATTGTACTGTTGCTCAAACTGATTTTTCATAGGAATAATTAAAAGCTTTTTGTTTAAATATAATGCCTCGGATGTTGTTTCAAATCCGGCATTACTAATAATCCCTTCACATGATAGAATACTTTGTTCAAAACCCTTATAGTCAATTGGAAAAAAACTTAAATTATTTTTTTTAAAAGACTTATTGATCTTTGGTGAAAAGATGTGAAAAACAACTTCATCCAAACACGAAAAAAAATTGATTATGTTTTCAATAGAAAATGATGGAAGATATATCGTGTAATGGTTTCTATTGATAACTTTTTTTCTTTTAATTTCAGATTTAATGATAGGATAGAAATTATTTGAATTATCTTTTTTGTAATCAAATCCAATTCCCTTAACTGATGGAGCAAAATACTTAAGAATTAAAAACTCATATATTTTTGGTTTTTCTTTATTAAAACTATTTTTTTGAATAAGGGAAAATTGACGGCTCATTGAATAGCATGGAACTCCTCTTAATTTACAGGCCCATGCGGAAACAGGTTCAAAATCATTAATTATTAAATCATAATTTCTTACTTGAATACTGAACACATCTCTGATAAAAGTGATTGGTCGAAGATTAATAATTGTTTTAAATATATCTACGCCACCCTTAGAGCCAAAAACAAAACTTAAACCTCTTAGTTTAAAACTAACTTTCTCTTTTATTTCTAATGAGTTTTGATTACCACTAGATAGAACATCAACCTTGGCAACTTTTTTAAACTCTGGAATTAATTCATTAGCACGAGTTACATGGCCATTTCCTGTTAACTGAACACAATATAAAATTTTCATAAAAAAAAGGTGATATAAATCATCACCTTTTTAAAATTTACTATTCTTTTCTTAAGGCCATCCATTTCCAATATGGTTGACTGTATACCATATCTCTGATTTCAAAATCCTTTGCTAACTCTGCTGGATATTCATATGTATTAACTCTAGAATTCATTAACTCTGCTCCATTGTTATACAAATCAAAAGTCATATAATTCCATCCAAGACCTGTTCCATATTTGTCAATTCTTTTTGCCATTCCCCATGATGCTCTATTTGAATTTTCAAAGTTTGAGGTTTTATAATTATCCTCCATTTTTTCATAGGCTAAAGCATTTACAGGCTTTACTTTCATGTAATTCATGACTAAAACGTTTGGAATAGAATCTTGTTTTGAGGCTCTATTTTTTATAGCAAGTAAATCTGTTTTGACAATAGTTCTTGCAGCTTGATTTTTTTGGTTAAACTCTTCAAACTCTTCATCAGACCAATCTGGAAAAACAGATCTAATACCTGGATTATTATTGAAATCCTCAATGTTTTCTACAAGTGTTACAATAACAATTTGATGGTCGGATTCTGATGTGCTATTCATTGCCCACCAAACATCCCAACCAACAATAATTCCATCATCAATTCTTTTTTGATGGAGCTTTGACCAGTTCTCATTGATTATCTGTGCATAATTTTCACCAGGTGTAGGTTTTACATATGTTATTTGCAAAAAGTTAGGATCTTGTGAGAATCCTGTGTAGCATATTAAAAATGCTAAAAGTGTAATTATTTTTTTCATGATTAAAATTGTTTTCACAAAATTAGAAAAACTTATATTATTTAGACAAGTAATCTGCTGCTGAAGTTGCTATTTGACGATATGGCTTTATATTAACTTTAAAGCCTAAGGAATTAGCCCAACCTTTTGCTACTGAAACCAATTTATTGGAATAAAATCGATTGTCTTCATTATAATCCATATCTATTTCCAAACTTATTTTTTTATTACTTTTTAGTTCCTGGGCAATTTGGATACTAAGCTCCGTTTCTTTCCATAACCTAGTCCAAATGTCCTTTATTTTGGGAACAGTTTGCTTGGAATGAATATAATGAACACCTGACTCCTTGTATCTGTAAGCAATTGCAGTGACATATTTTGTTTGATCAGAGAGTGAGTAAGAGTCTGTTCCAATATGAATTTCAACATCAGGAAACCTCTCCATTATGTTTAATGTATAAGCTATTGGGTCGATCTCTTTTCCAATTGAATTTTTGAATTTAAACACAAGTAGTTTATTTACTCTTAAAGTTCATAAATATATCAATAGGGATTTAGATGTTTAATTTAAAATATTGACAATGAATGTTAATATCTATTTTAATTATATTTTAAGTCGTTTGCACTTATTGATTTCTTCCATAAATCCTGTCCATCTTTATCAAAAATTTTAATAATTAGTACTCTATTGTTAGCTGGCCCTGTTACATTTAACATTCCAAAATTGTTTTCACCAACTAACGTTTCTTTTAAACTGTATATGTTGTAAGATTCATCATCATCATTAACACCAGCAGTTAAAGATGAACATGTTAAATCATAAAGAGGGTAAACATCCTCATTCTCTTGCATTTTACTCAAAACAGTGTGGTGCCTATCTCCGTCAAGAAAAATAACACCTTCAATTTTTGCTTCTCTTATTTTATCTAATAAATATTTTCTTTCTTCAGGGTAGTTGGCGTAATTTTCATAAACAGCTCCACTACTTATAACTTGTCCTCCCATAGCTATAAACTTAAAAGTAGCTTGACTAAAAGTCAAAGCATTTATTAACCAATCAATCTGTTCTTTTCCTAGGATTTGACGATCCTCAGTAAAATTATTGTTTGAAGTTCTATGGTACCTATTATCCATTAGAAAAAAATCCACATCACTCCACTGGAAAAGACCAGTTATACCTCCTTTTCCAGTTACATCATAATTTGGGTTGGTCCAAAAAAGTTTAAATATTTCTGAAGCGGTTTCTTTTAGCCAAAAACTTCCATCAGAATTATTAGGGCCATAATCATGATCATCCCATGTGGCGTAATGATGTGTTGAGGCTAGCAATGGTTGTAATTCGCGGAGGGCTCTAGTATGGGAGTATCGTTTTATAAAACCAGTTCTTGAGTTCCAATCAGGTTCCCTCAAGTAGGTGTTATCTCCCAACCAAAGCATAAAATCTGGATTTTTTTTATTGATTGAATTAAATATTTCAAAATTACTTCCGTAAGGTTCGCCTGGTCTATCAAATTTCGGTTCATTAACATAATTACAGCTACCAATGACAAATTTAAAATCAGGGGGGTCTGTCCTCCATTTCCAAAGTTGTTGAGTTTGGAATTCCATATCATAATCTCGGAAAACTTTTATATCATTTATAAATATTTCATAATTATACTTTTTACCAGGCATAACTTGGTCAGCAATCAATTTAGCCACAAAACCTGTTTTCTTTTCTGTAATTTTTTCAACAGTTTTAAATCTAATTGAGGGGTTATCAATTTCATAATATTCAAAGTGGACTTTAGCATTTTCAGATGTTTGGACCCAAAGTAATACTTCCTGCATTGTAGAATATCCAACCATTGGTCCAGAATTAATTAAATCCTGTGCATGTAATGGAATGAAGATAAAAAAAGCTGTTAGCGTGAATCTAATTTTTTTGGTGATTATATTTAATTGTGTCATAAATGGTTAAAATTTTAAATCCTCTTTTTAGTTTTAATTACATTCACCATCCACATAGGATGTAACACCTGCTTTTCTCGCGTAACATTCGTTTGAATATGTCTGAATATTACAACCACATACAGGTTCATAAACTTCTAAACAAGCAGTATCAATATTTTGATTAATGAGATCTTGATCAATACACCTTATATCATCACTGTCTTTACCACAATGTGTAAAAAAAATTGTTAAAAAGATTATTATAGTTAGTTTGAAAAAAATTTTCATAATTAAATGTCAGTTGTTTAAATTTACAAAATAAATTATGAGATTTTTTGTTATACTATTCTTCACCTTATCATTCTGTTTTTCACAAGACGAAAAATATCAATTAAGTACTGTTGCTTTTTACAATGTCGAAAACCTATTTGATCCTATTGATGATCCTAACAATGGCTGGGACGAATCAATGACGCCTAAGGGTAAAGACAAATGGACAGAAAAAAAATATAAAATAAAAATCAATAATCTATCAAAAGTAATCGCAGGAATTGGAAAAGAAACCACAAATGCTCATCCAACAATAGTAGGACTGTGTGAAGTAGAAAACCGCAACGTTTTAATTGATTTAGTTCAAAGTGAAAACCTGAAAGATTTTAATTATGGTATAGTCCATTTTGATAGCCCAGATTGGAGAGGTATTGATGTTGCATTAATTTTTGATTCAAAAAGATTTATTCCTCGTAAAGCCAAAACTTATCCGCTAGAAGTTGAATACAAAGGTAACCCAAGCTATTCTAGGGATATCCTTGTCGTATTTGGATTTTTAGATAAAGAACCTATAAATTTTATTGTTAATCATTGGCCAAGTAGGTCTGGTGGACAAGCTGAAAGTGAACCACAAAGGGTTAAAGCTGCAGAAGTTAATAAGAGGATAATTGATTCAATTCAAAATATTGACATTAATGCAAAAATTATAAGCATGGGTGATTTTAATGATCACCCAGATGATAAGAGTTTAAAAATTTTGACTTCTACTTACAATAAAGAATATATTCAAACACCAGGAATGTTCAACCCAATGCAAGAACTTTCAAAAAGAGGTCGTGCTAGTTACCTATTTCGTGGTTTTCCCTCTGCAATTGATCAATTTGTTATTTCAAATGGTTTAATCTCAAAAAATAGTAATCTTGTATATTTAAAAGCAGATGTTTACATGAAAAGATTTCTCTACACCCAAGAGGGTAGATATAGGGGATATCCTGCAAGAAGTATGAGTTGGGGAGTTTTTAACCCAAATGGATACAGCGATCATCTTCCAATTTTTCTTTTTTTGGGTAAAAAGCTATAAGGCGCTACTTAAAATTTTCTGAACCGCGCTTTTCATTCTTTGTTCTGAAGATGATTTTAAATTCTTTCTGCTGCCAGAGCCGTCGATATACAAATTTGGGATATGATGAATAATATTTTCTTCAAAATCAGACACGCATATTAATTTCTTGAACCCACAATCCTCATAAATATCCGTATTAACTTTACACTTAATACTATATTTATTTTTTATAGACATGAAGTTTGTGAAGTCATGCATTCCACAGATTTTTTTCAACTGTTTTTTTGAAATTAAAAAACAAGCTTGATGAACGTTGTTGAAGTGGGCAAAAACTTTCTCATCATAAATTTCTATTGAATTATAGTCCCAATCAAAATAACTATGAAATCCTGGATAATATCTTCCACTTTCATTAAATTCATATTGAATTAGACCAGCAATTCTGTTTTTAGGAAGTATTTTCTCATATTCTATAAACTTATCGACATGATGCTCCAACCATAGGTGATCATTTTCTGAGTAAATAAAATAATCATGTTTATCAATTTCATCAATTATTGATTTTCTACAGGTCATTGGCAGAAAATTAAAATCATACAATCTTCCACTCCACCTTTTACTGATTTTAAGTTTGAAAAAAATATCTTGAAAACCAAAACCTTCTAATTTTTCAAATAAATTTAATTTATCAATTTCGGGGTTATCAAGGGGGATATTTGAGTTAACAACTATTTTAACATTGTATTTTTTAAATCCTCTTAATGCAACAATCATATCATCTAAGTACGGTATTTGATCATAACCGTAATTAACAATAACAACCAAAAGATTTTTCTTGTTACTCAAAATTTAATTTTATTTTAGATTATAAATTTAACCTATTTGTGAAATCTATATGTACACAACTTATTGATATTATAAAAAAAAATCTAATCAATATAAAAAAACTAAAAGACACATTTTATAAAAAAAATGATGGAAGTCATGTTTCGGAGGGTGACTTACTAATTCAAAAATTATTACAAGATGAAATTTTAACAAATTTTAATAAGTATTTTTTAATTTCAGAAGAAAATGATCATATTGAAAAATGGAAAAATTACAATAATTTCATTGTTTTGGATCCAATTGATGGGACAGAAAATTTTATTTCAGGTATGCTGGAATGGGGAGTAGGAATTTCTGTATTTGAAAATAATAAACACAAAGAATCTGCTATTTTATTACCTGATATGAATTTACAAATAATGTCAGGTGATAAAATAATTAAAAATAAATCACGTATTGTGGGAATGTCCACGCGACACTTTAAAAAGGGACTGCAACCATGTGATAAAAATTTTGATTATCGAGCTCTTGGGTGTTCAATGATTAATATGTATTACGTTTTGACAGGATCTTTTAATCATTATGTGGATCCCATAGGTGGTTTTGTTTGGGATATATTACCTGGATTAAATCTTGCATTAGAGAACAAAATTGATGTTTATGTAGATGATAAGAAATATAATGGAGAATTTTTATCACCCGAAAAAAGATATAAGATTAAAATTTTAAACAAATAATTTTCCTTGCAGCCATAAATTTTGAAACTTATTATTTGGGTCGTATCTATCTGCCTGGAATTTTATATTAAATTTTCTGTCCCTTGGATCATTACCTACACCTGAAACATACATCCAGTTACCATAATTGCTATGAACATCATAATCAATCAACATAGATTCAAAATAATTTGCACCCCATCTCCAATCAATCAATAATTCCTTGGATAAAAAACTTGCAACATTTTGTCTGCCTCTGTTACTCATCCAGCCTGTTGATTTCAACTCAATCATGTTAGCGTTTACAAAAGGTTCATTTGTCATACCATTAATCCAATTCTTAAACTGATGCTCGTCATTGAGCCAAGTATATTGTTTTTCAAGAATACCCCCAATTTTGAAAATTTTATTTCCATATTTTAAAGAAATAAACTTGAAGAAATCTCTCCAAATTAATTCAAATATCATCCAATATGTAGACTGATTTTTCATTATATCATTTTCATAATTTCTTATTTCCCAATATATTTCTCTAGGTGAAATACATCCGTTAGCAAGCCATGCTGAAAATTTTGAGCTATAATCTTTACCCAATAAACCATTTCTAGTTTTTTTATAAAAATTAACTTTTTTAGATTCCCACAGATAATAATTTACTCTATCCTTAGCGCTTACACATCCACCAGTAAAAGGGAAGGCGGTTCTTGAATCCACTTCAAAGCTGTTTAAACCAAGATCTTCGAGTGATGGCAAATTATTCTCTTCTTCATTAATTAAGTTATCTTTTGTAAATGAGGAAATTGGTTCAACCATTTCTCTTACAACTAAATTTTTCTCACAATATTTCCTAAAACTTGTGAATACATCCGATACAAAAAATTGATCCACATCACTAGGATGATATAAAAATTGATCAAAATATTTTTCTAATTTAATATTCGAACCAATATTATTTAATAGCAATCTTTCCTCACTATTTTCTTCCTCTGTCCACTCATCTTGAAAATAAATACAGTTAATATTATGTTCTTTAATGAATTCTGAAATAACCTTATTTGGTTCCCCAATCTTTACAATCAATGAGATATTTTTTTTTAACAATTCAATTTTTAATTCTTTAATTGATTCTAAAATAAATGATGCTCTGAAGGCACTCATTTTTGGAAATCCAAGATTATTATTTATAAAAAGTTTTGGATCAAAACAATATATCCCAAACAATCTTTTTGAATTTTTAGAGGCTTTTGTGAGTCCAGTATGATCTGAAACTCTAAGGTCATTTCTAAACCATACTAAAGAACTAACGTCCTCGACATCTTTTGCTACAGTATTTAACATTTTCCCAGTTTTTTTCCCACTTCTTTCGCCAGCTAAAATTTAGTCCGCATTTCACACATACTTTGGTTGGCAGAAATGATTTTTTCAAGTTTTCAAAGTTTTTTTTTTAATTTCAAAAACTTTGCCAGTATGAATGAAGATAAATTATTAAATAATAAAGATGTTATAAAAAAGGGGGTTGAATTTTTGAGTAAGGACCCTGTATTGCGCTACTTAATTTCACAATTAGGTAATAAAATTGATGCTAAAGAAAGATTCAACTCAAATCATGCAGTTGCCATTTGCAATCTAATTATTGAACAACAAATAAGTTTTAGAGCAGCAAGAACAATTAAAAATAAATTCAAAAAACTAATCGGTGGATTATCGAACTCAGAAATAATAAATCTTGATAACAACAAGGTTCAATCAATTGGTTTATCATTTCGAAAAGTTGAATACATGAAAAATGTTTTAATTTTTTTTGAAAAAAATAACCATAGGTTCGAAAATTCTAGTAATGATGAAGTTTTTGAAAAACTAATTTCAATCAAAGGTGTCGGTAAATGGACATGTGAAATGTTTTTAATTTTTGTACTTTTTAGACCAGATATATTTTCGTTTGGGGATATTGCACTGATTAATAGCATCAAAAAAAATTACAATGTGAACTCAAGAACAGAAATAGAGAAAATCGTAAATAATTACAAGCCGTACAGAAGTATTGCCTCTTTAATTTTGTGGGCATCTGTTGAATCTGATACTTTTTTTAAAAAATCTATTTCTTAAAATTTTTGTTTGATTTAATTAAAAAAAAAGGTAATGGCAATAATATACAAATAGAGTAAATGATGACAACATATAATTCATCAAAAAATAATGATGAGATAATTGTTATAAGAGATGAATATAAAACTAGTTTAAAAAAAAAGTTTTTAAAGAAAATTAAATATTTTTTGAGGTTAAATTTTTCTTTTTCTTTTTTTGACATCGTATTGTAGCCTGCCAAAAGTAAGTCTGCGTTATTTTCATTCACTAATTGTGTAGCCAACAGAATAAGAAGGTTTGAAACCAATAATAGCACAATAATTGAAAACACATTTAAATATAATCCTTTATGCTTAAAATTGCTTTTGACAAATCATACAAACATCCCCTGGATGAAAATCACCGTTTTCCAATGATTAAATACGAACTTATTCCTGAACAATTAATTAGAGAAAACACATGCAATGATGACAATTTTTTTATTCCTGGTATTATGGAAGATAAAAACATATTAACTACACACGACAAAACCTATTACAAAAAGTTATGTGAGTTACAACTCACGGATAAAGAAATTCGACCAATTGGATTTCCTATGAGTAAGGGATTGATCGACAGAGAGAAGCTTATTTCGCAAGGCACAATTGAATGTGTTTCTCATTCTTTAAAAAATGGGGTTTCAATGAA
>TARA_B100000963_G_scaffold294817_1_pt1 | contig 26822 bp, 18 predicted proteins | sample TARA_B100000963 | Tara Oceans TARA_B100000963 (sample SAMEA2622097) | marine metagenome | biome: marine biome (ENVO:00000447); feature: surface water layer (ENVO:00002042); material: "saline water (ENVO:00002010), including plankton (ENVO:xxxxxxxx)" | depth 5 m | reverse complement strand
GGCAGTGCTACCATCAATTTAGATGGTGTGGTCAGAAGCCGACTTGCAAGCTTTGCAGAAGAAAACCTTTAGCCTTATTGATTACCTTTAAAGTCCCAAAGTTTCTATGGCGAACTATGCTAGAGAAAACTCTTCTTGGGACTATGATCATTAGACTGTGGCCCTTCTGAGGACGTCTAAAATGCTCAGAATTAATTCGACGAGTTATAAGGCGTTGTGTTCGTTTTAGATCCACTGAACAATGGCGGTCGGGCGTAAAACGATTCGATTGTTATAAAAAAATCAGTGGTCATTAAATTGACCACTGATTTACTGTTAACGGCATTGTAGGGTACAGTTAACGTTTTTAACTTTAATCCATAGCGTAGGTAATGGTTAAAAAGATAGAGCGAGGTTGTTGGTGAACTACACTCCACAATCCATCTACTGGTGAAAAGCTCCGGTCAAGGCCGTTAAAGTCACCTGCTCCCTGCCAACTCAGGACGCCTCTTTCATTGAGCAAGTTATTAATATTGACGTTAACTGATAGGTTTTCATTTACGTAGTAAGACGCGCCGAGATCTATAGTTTCATAACTTTTAAGATCAAAGCTGTTATTAGCGTTTGCCGGTCTATCTCCCATATGGCGCAAAGTTCCATATACGCTCCAACTCTCAGCATTGTATGTTGCGGTTAGTGCTCCCTGTGTTTTGGGAGTATTCGCCGCATCGGCATCCGGGAATGTCAGTATAGTATCATCCGCACGTCCCGGATCGTTTGCCCGCCATACTGCGTTGTTTTTGCTAGTAGACTCCTGAATGGTAGCACTCAAACGTAAATCCAGTGCACTTGTAACATTGTAGTGACCATCAAACTCAATACCGACAGTTTCAATAGTGGACAATAAAGATGGAGCTACGTAGGTTGTTCCATCAACTTCAGTAAACTGAACTGGTGAACCAAAGCCACCGATGTCAGTTAACTCGGTCATAAAAGGTGTTGCGGTCAGACTATAATCTTCGCCACGAATTGTATGTCCCACTTCATATTGCTTAACGCCTTGGGGGATATATTGCCCATCATTTACACCGGCTCCGGGGTCAACAAATGCTGCAACACTTGGTGCTTTCTTACTGTTAGCATAACGGAAGTAAGTTGACTGATTTTCACTCCAAGAATATGTTACTGCTGCTGAAAACGCAGTATAGTCAAAGTCACGCTTGAACTTAACAGGATAGCCTAAAGATTGAATAGTATTGTCGTACAAAGTATTTGGGTTGCCATCGAGGCCGCCAGATTCATCGGTATACTGCGAAGCCACTTGATTTTCACCTTCAACTTCGATTTTCTCCGAACGAATACCCCAGTTCACACTCCAGTTATCAGAGATTTCCCAGCTATGTCCAAAGAAGAAAGACAATTGTTCTTGTTCTGCGTTACTGGCGAAGTTTTGGAACGCGCCAATACGGCCAGCTCCGGCAAACCCATCTGGACTGGTTACTTCCTGGACAGTTCCGTCTAGACGTTCGATAGTAATATTTAACATTTCGCGTTCAGGAGAGAACGTACTTAAACCAGTTCCTCCTTCTGCACTTCGCCAATGTAAGTCAGACATTGAGTAAAACACACCAAATGAAAACGACATGTCTTCGAATTCTTTAGTTATAGTGAATTGGTTAATAGATTCATTGGCACCAGTATTGGGGGCGAACGCGGTTTGTACCAAAATCGCATTCGGGAGTTCCGGCGCATCTGGGAGAGACGATGACAGCACCGTATACTGTCCGTTTTTAGCCTCTACTTGAGCTAGAACATTTCCCGATGAATCGGAAAACGATAATACTCCATCATAAGGCTGAAAACCGGCTTCATCGGTTACACCAACAGCTAGAATCCCGTTTCCAAAAGGCGCAGGACCGTAAATACCTGGAACATCAAGGCTCATCGCAAAGATTGCTGCTCCTGAATTCCAGTCTGATTGATTTTTTGAATGTTTAAATTTGTTACTTACTGACCATCCATTCCGAAATTCGTGATCCCAGTTAACCGAGAACGTATCCGAGGTAGAGTTAATACCTTCAGCTGGGTCCCAGTAATCCGAGTCATTTAAGGTGCCAGGAACATAGTTTGAAGTACTCAGAGCAGGAAATGCATGGGGAACTCTGGGCGGATTGACGGAGCTATTGTAGTCAAAATCGCCAATTGGTTTTGCAGAATCTAGCCCGCTAACAGGCAAAAATTCGTCCCATAAATTATGGTCGTCTAATTTTTTGTAACTAAATAGAATCTGCCCATTATTATATTCATAAACAATGTTTGCTCGTAACTGCCCACCATGGTTCATGGAATAACCAGGATCTCTAGGTCCGGTCGAGTCGCGATAAAAACCGCCGACAGCATAGTATAAATCGTCGGCTAACTCTCCACCATTATAGAAATCTACTCGATAATACGGATTGCCAAACTCCCCGCCTTCGGAGCCAAGTCTGGTTCTAAAAATTGTTCCTGGATCCGTTAAGCCAGTTTTACTTAGATAGTTAAAAATTCCACCAGGAGCGTTAGCGCCAGTGATCGCAGATGCACCGCCTCGAACTGCTTCAACCCGTTTTGTCATTAAATCCACACGGCTGAAATAATCTGGGCCAAAATTTGTTAATAGGGCATTTTGAACTGGTAACCCATCTTCCTGCATTGAGACATAAAAATAACCATTATTCCCATCCAAAGAATTTGCTGAGATACCTCGCGAGTAAACAATGTTGCGTATTTCTCCTAAGGCAGAGTTAACGAATACACCTGGAACGTCCTTTAACAAATCTGCTGTGCTTACTGCTGCAGACTTTAACAGTTGGTCTTCGTCAATACTCGTAATCGCTACCGCTGAACCGTCCTCTGCAGAAGATTTAAAAACACCAGTCACAATAATCTGTTCTACCTCTTCAACTTTATCTCGCTCTTGTGCTGCTACTTCGGCACCAGATAAAGCCAAACATATCGACAAGGTTAAAAAATTTAATTTTTTATTTGAAATATTAATGTTCATGTATCCCCTCCAACGGAGCAAATGTGCGATTACCAAAACGATCAACGTTTTAATGATTAAAGTTAATGGCTGAATATGACGTGAAATAATCATAATCAATCATAAGTAATCTATCAACATTTTTTTAACATTAAGGGCTGTGTAATAAAATAGTGGTTATTTAACAGTGTGTTATGTTGTTTTTCCCTTTGTTTTTCGATGAGGTCAAACCTTAATGTACATATTCGCTAAGCATTTAGTAATAATTGATTAATGATGGCAGGGCGTGAAATAACTTAATTGACAAAGTAAATAATAATAAATCAATATGGGTCACAATTGGTCATTTGCCTAATGATCGTAAAGAGAGAGCACTTTAATTGAGATACTCATGTGCCAAAGAACGGACATTAACAATATTTATTGTTGTAACAAAATAACTTCGAAAAGGCGCAGTATTAATTGTTATTTTTAGAATGACGATCGAGTCGTCAGATAAAAGAAGAAAATGAAATGGCAAAAAAATTAAGTAGCCGATTGCGCAACGTACTAACTCCAGAAATGCAAATTGAAATGAAACGGATTGAGTCGCTGTGGAAAGAGATGGAGGCGGTTAACTTTGGTTCGCCGTTATCTGATGAGGCTCGCTTAAACAACCGAAAACTTCATTCAATTTGGAATATTGAGAAACAAGAAGTTAAATCCATAAGGTATGTAACGGTAGATGGCGACGCTCAACTCAATACCCCTAAATGTAAAGCGGTAGTTATTAAACCTATGAAGGAAACGATAGGGTCAATTTTTTATATACACGGAGGAGGTTGGTGCCTTTGTGATCTAGTGACCCACGAAGGCTTGATGAGGGCACTAGCAAACGCATCGGGTAAAAGCGTTGTAGCTATAGAATACCGACTCGCGCCCCAAGACCCCTTTCCCGCAGGATTGCTTGATCTTGTTGCTGCATATAGAGCGATATTGAACTCCCCTGAAAAATTTGATTTGGATTGCGGACCTATTGTAATAGCTGGTGATTCAGCAGGTGCAAACCTTGCTTTAGCGTTAATGCTACATGAGCAAAATTTACAACGACCACTACCTGTAGGGGCACTGCTATTCTATGGTTGTTTTGGACTTGATTTTGAAACGCCAAGTTACAAACTGTTCGCAGAAGACTATCTTTTAACTAGAGATATAATGCGGCAATTTTGGAAGTTTTATCTTTCCAAAACTGAAGATCGAAGCGACCCGTTGGCAGTACCATTATTGGCGAACGATAGCCAACTGGTTTCACTGCCTCCGATGTTTTTATCTGTAGCTGAAGTTGATCCGTTAGCATCAGACTCGTTCTTGCTTAAAGCTAGGCTGGATAGATTGGGTCGTGATGATCAACTTTGGGTTGAAAAAGGCACTGTACACGGTTTCATGGAAATGGTATTTCAGCTTGAGGCATCAAGGCGTACACATGAAAAAGCTGGCTTTTCTATCAACATGTTTATTGATAAGGCTTTACAAGACCTTTAAGAGACTGTGTTTATAGTATTTGAATGAAGTCTCTTTAGCTCTGTCTACGCAAAGCACACGTCGAACCTTAATCTTAATTCTGAGAAAGTGGCCTAATTCACTATGTCACTAAGTTGTTTGCAGGATAGGCATATTGTCAGCCTAGTGCTCCAATGCGCGATGCTCAGTAAATGACGCAACTGATAAAAACTGAGCTACTCACCTGATACTGAATTTAATTACCAGCCGTTTAATATTAGCATTCACTTAGAGAGCGATTATGATTGCATATGGCGCTTTTGGTCTTTTATGTTTTGTTTTTGATTGAATGTGATTGACAAAGGGTGATTATAATTTAACATATAAATTACAAATTAGATTCTTCATATCTGTCACGATTATAGATGGTTGTAATGTATGTTAAATGAATTTGAAATGGAGCCGGTGGCTCCCGAAAGCCTTAAATCGTCAAAAAGTTTTATAGCAAGTTTTGCTGGAGAGCACGTTGCTGGCACAGAGTTTGTTATTGGTGCTTTATTCGTTTCTTGGGGGGTGAGTACGGGGGATCTCTTAATCGGCTTACTAATAGGAAATACACTTGCAGTGTTAACTTGGGCACTGATTACGGCACCCATTGCCACTGATACTCGTCTAACACTCTATGCATATTTAGAAAAGATTGCAGGTCCTGGAACCATAAAAGTGTACAGCCTGGTAAATGGAGTGCTGTTTTGCATACTGGCTGGCGCAATGGTAACAGTTTCTGCGTCGGCAGTAAGGGTGCTTTTCGATTTGCCAGCACAGGTAAACTGGTACCCAACCGATGCAGGGTTTGTCATTGTTGCCCTGACGGTGGGGGCTGTAGTGTCGTATATCGCAATGAATGGTTTCACCAAAGTTACTAGGTTTGCAGAGGTTTGTGCCCCTTGGATGATTTTAATGTTTATAATTGGTGCTGTCATATCTTTACCTGTACTGGTCGCACAACCGGATAGTATTTCACAAATCTCCAATTTAAATGACTTATATACGCTAGCAGAAAGTTACATATGGGTAGAAAGTCAATCAGATATCGGGTTAATGCATGTAGCTGCTTTTGCATGGGTAGCTAATTTGTCCATGCATGGCAGTTTGGGAGATCTCACTCTTCTTCGCTATGCCAAGCGTTCACACTACGGTTATTATTCTTCACTTGGCATGTTTATTGGTCATTATTTAGCATGGATTTGTGCGGGTGTCATGGGGGCTGCAGCAGGTCTATTACTCAACCAAAACGTTACCCAATTAGATGCGGGTGAAGTTGCATTTCAAACTCTAGGGCTAGTTGGCATTTTAGCGGTGATCATAGCTGGATGGACGACTTCTAATCCAACAATCTATCGCGCAGGTCTAGCATTCCAATCAATAAACCATAAGTGGAACAGGAAAGCGGTTACGTTACTAACTGGCATAGTGACCACAATTATCGCCTGTTTTCCATTCGTATTTACTGGCTTACTGGACTTTGTTGGGGTTATGGGATTGATGTTGTCTCCAGTCGGCGCGGTAATAGTCACTGAACATTGGATCTTTCCAAGGCTCGGCCTAACGAGATATTGGAATTCTTACAAGAGAAATACTACAAATTATGCAGCAATAATCAGTTGGCTTTCAGCACTCTCTTTAGCAATGGTGCTTAATTATTACTTTAATATACATTTATTTTTTTTGGTTGTTCCTGTTTGGATTTGGTCAACACTTTGCTACTTAGGTATGTCATTTTTAGCGGGTGCTAAGCAAACTTATGAAGAAGCTGAGATTTACGAAAAGCAGGAGCTTAGTCGAAAAGAAGCTGAGAGTAAGTACCTGAATAACGAGCAGCTTAATAAAGTTACGACTAAAAAAGAGCATGGAAATCGAATGTGTGAATGGGTAGCTAATCTATCGCTACTAAGTCTTGCGTTTATTGCTTCAGGCATTTTTCTGGGACTCTCACATAACAGTATAAAAATGTGGTTAATTTTTCCTACAATTATTTACTTTGTTTCTGCCTCATATCGCATTTTTAAGGTCCGAGATACCTAACAGGTACAAAGTCAATTCTTACGAATAAGTGTTTTAGCCGGCTAATTACATAGCGAAAAGTTAGCTATTACTGAAGTTTGATTCGGTCTTAAAGCGGAGTACATCAACATGAAACGTGCATTTAAAATGCAATTAAAACCTAATTGTGTCGAATTATATAAGCAGCGCCACGATGAGATATGGCCCGAGTTAGTGTTGCTATTAAAAGGTTACGGTATTTGTGATTACCATATTTATTTAGCATCTGATCAATTAACTTTATTTGCAACTTGCGAGGTACCAGACAATTTCGACGAAGAAAAATTGGCTAGTGAACCAGTAATGCGTAAATGGTGGGACTTCATGGCAGATATTATGTTGGTTAAAAATGACAATGAACCCCTATCTGAGCCACTCATAAGTCTATTTAGTCTCAGATGATCCAATTAACGCCTGTGTTAAAACTCCTGTTAATTAAACATTTAAACAGGCTTGTAATACCAACGACGAATGTCGTGCCGTAGTTGCACCTGGTCACATCACTATACTTGGTTGTATTGATTTGAATTAGACGTATTGTAGCTATTGTGTGATCTAGTGGCGAAATATCACTGAATTTCTAAGAGTCTCAAACCTATAAAATGAAAGCTATACTCGATATTGGAAAAACTCACGTCAAGCTACAACTAGTTGACGAAAAGAATCACCCTCATAAAAGTTACCAGCGCAAAAATACGCCGTTAGCTGGCGACTATCCTCATGCCGATATTGACGGCATCTGGCAGTGGCTTGTATGCACGTTGCAATCAAGCCCTTATACCCGAAGCATCAAAGGTTTTATTATTACTACTCATGGTGCGACAGCCGCGCTGGTTGATGCATCACGTAGTGATAATGGTTTGGTCATGCCGGTACTCGATTATGAATATCAAGGCATTGATGAATGTACGTCAGATTATCAGCTATATCGTCCTAAATTTGCTCACACTTACTCACCCGAACTGCCAGCAGGGTTGAATCTGGGTAAGCAACTATTTTGGTTACAAAAGCGAGACCCAGCTAACTTCGCCCGTGCCACCCATATATTACTATATCCACAATATTGGGCGTGGCGTTTATCCGGAGAGCTAGCTGCCGAAGTGACTTCTCTCGGTTGTCATACCGACATGTGGTGTCCTGATTCTCAGTCCTACTCTTCGCTGGTTGACCGATGTCAGTGGATAGAAAAAATGCCGCCATTACGCGATGCTTGGGACTGCCTAGGTAACGTAACAGAGGTAGTTAGAGAATTGACTGGTTTACCGGCTGATTGTCAGGTGCGTGTCGGTCTTCATGACAGCAACGCTAGTTTTTTGCGATATCTAGGCAAAAGGACTGAGGCCTTTACGGTTATCTCCACCGGCACTTGGACCATCCTGATGCAGAATCAAGGTAATACCGACAACCTCTGTGCCTCGCGTGACATGCTGGCAAATGTCAATATTCATGGTGTTCCAGTGTGCTGCGCTCGCTTTATGGGAGGGCGTGAATATGAGCGTATCTGTACCAATCTTGGTGGTGACGTCAGTATGGCAGTTAATGCAGAAGATATTCAGTTTGCCATCGAACAGCAATGGATGGTGACCCCTGATTTTAGTGAAGGGAACGGCCCCTATGGTGGCGCCACGCCAGTGATAAAAGCCCCAAATCCGGTGCCGGCACCTACCGCACTGGCTACGCTGTATTGTGCACTATTAATTGACCAACGCCTTACTGATCTCAAAGCCGGCGGGTCTGTTTATATTGAAGGCGCATTCCTTAAAAATCCCCTACTCTGTGCATTGATTGCGCAGCTTCGGCCGGACCAGAAAGTGATGTTGTCTTCAGATAACACTGGTACTGTAATGGGAGCAGCCCAATTGTTTTCGATAGACAGTCCCTGTGACATAGAACTAATCTCCTGTACGGCCAGTAATTTCGTAGGCCTCGAAGCCTACCGTGAACAATGGTATGCATTAATAGAGTGAGCCGTTCGAGTCTTTTCTTTATTCATAATCAATCATAAAGACCCAATTGTGATTGATTGTGAACGCTTTCGCACTTATAGTGGTGACTGTTTGCAAGTTACCTCAAAAAGGAAAGGCCTCATGCTGGAGAAGCAACGCCAACAGTTAATCTTAGATATACTTGATGAGTCCACATTTGCCAGCGTGCGCGAATTGTGTGATCAACTGAATGCGTCAGAAGCCACTATCCGTCGTGATCTGAATAAGCTCGCGTCTATAAAGAAAATTCGCAAAATTCGTGGTGGAGCACAGGTACTGGAATCCAAAACCGTAGCAAATTTTAAGTTGTCCGGTAGTGCGTTTCTGGTCGACAAAGAGCGCAACGCTAATACAAAACGAATGATAGCAAAGGCTGCCGTTGAAATGTGTGATGATGGTGAATCAATAATCATCAATGGTGGCTCATCTACTTTTATGATGGCGGAGTTTCTAGTTGAGCGCCGAATGAGCATTCTTACAAATTCATTCGTACTGGCGCAGGAATTATTAGAAAATAGCCAAAATCAAGTTACTCTGCCAGGCGGTGAAGTGTACCGTAAGCAAAGCATCATTCTTAGTTCGTTCGAAAATGACACTACGCAGAACTACCATGGTAGCAAGATGTTTATGGGCTCTCCTGGTATCAGTGAAGTTGGTGTGATGGAAACCGATCCATTACTTATACTCGCTGAACAAAAATTACGAAAGCGAGCGGATAAGCTTATTGTGCTGGCCGACAGCACGAAAATTGGCATCAAAGGCAGTCTACTTTTCTGCGCGCTAAGCGAAGTCGACACTGTAATTACCGATTCCAACGCTAATCCTAAATTCCTAGACAGCTTTCGCGCCAAGGGCATTAACGTGATTGTGGTGGATGCTTGCGAATAGCATGCATCCTTTTTTACCGTCCATTCTTTCCTTTATTTAATTTTCCCTTAAATATTATCCATTAAAAAAAAGTTGTAATAAATTTGTTGTCATATGTGATTGAATTTGATTGACATAGATTGGTATGGTTGTATAGTGTTTCAATGTCACTACGAAGTAAACATTATCAGTCAATTTTATTTCTTTAATAATCACAGGAAATATTCATGCCTTATCAACCAGATGAATACAAACACGTTAAATATCTGTGGGAAGACGAGGTTGCAGATAAACTCGATCCCGTAGAAAACCTGGTATACCGCTCGAATAAGCTGGGTGAAGACCAGCGTATTACTAATACTGGCGGCGGTAATACTTCGGCTAAGTTAATTGAAAAAGATCCTTTAACCGGTGAAGAAACTGAAGTTCTGTGGGTAAAAGGCTCAGGGGGCGACCTGCGTACTTCAAAGAAAGAAAACTTTTCTTCTTTATACCAGGACAAATTGAACGCACTTGACGGCGTCTATCAGAACTATGCAGATAAAGGCTATAAGTCAGCCGGTGAAGACCGCATGGTCGGCATGTTCAAACACTGTAACTTCTGTCTGAATCCTCGCGCCTCGTCCATTGATACGCCTCTTCACTCGATGATTGACGAAAAACATGTTGATCACCTGCACCCGAATGCAGTTATCTCAGTTGCATCCTGTAAGGCGCAGAAAGAACTGACTGAGTTGATCTGGGGCGGCAAGCTGGCCTATGTGCCGTGGATGCGACCCGGTTGGGAAGCTGCGAAACTGTGTGAAGACACTTACGCTGCGAGCCCTGACATCTGGGGTATTCTGTTAGGACAGCACGGTCATACCAACTGGTCATCTGAAAGTAAAAGCTGTTACGAAACCTCTTTATGGGTTATCGAAACAGCGGCACGTTACATTGAAGAGCATGACAAAGGCGAAATGACCTTTGGCGGTCAGAAGTACCAGTCTCTGGACGATGCGGCCCGTACCGATCTGTTAAAAGACTTTTTACCGGTAGCCCGTGGTCTGCTTTCCAATAAAGTGAAGTTCATCGGTACTGTACAAACTGACGACGCCACACTGCGCTTCGTAAACAGCATAGATGCGCCACGTCTGGCTGACTTAGGTACATCGTGTCCCGACCACTTCCTGCGTACCAAAATTAAGCCATTGTTCGTCGATTTCGATCCGCAGAATGACGACTTTGATACGCTGATCACTAAATTTAAAGCCGGTCTGGAAAAGTATCGTGAAGATTACACGGCATATTACGAAGCCTGTAAGCGTGAAGATTCTCCGGCTATGCGTGACCCGAGCCCGACTGTTGTGCTGATTCCGGGTGTAGGCATGATTGCCTGGGGCAAGAACAAGAGTGAATCCCGCGTTACTGCAGAATTCTATAACTGCGCTATTGAAGTCATGCGTGGGGCAGAAGCAATTTCTGAATATACCGCGCTGCCAGCACAGGAAGCGTTTGATATTGAATACTGGGCGCTGGAAGAAGCAAAACTTCAGCGTATGCCGGCAGAAGCGCCACTGGCCCGCGACGTGGTTGTGGTGATTGGTGCCGGTGACGGTATCGGTAAAGCGACAGCGCATCGTGTTGCTAAAGAAGGTGCCCACGTAGTGTGTGCAGACCTTAATCTTGAGAATGCACAGCGCACCGCGAAAGAACTCACCGACAAGTATGGTCAAGGAATTGGTGTAGCCGGTACAGGGATTTCTGCCTGTGGTCCTGCTGTGGCACTTCGGGTTGACATTACTAAACGTGAAACCGTGGAAGAGCTATTCACACAGGTACTAATGGCTTATGGCGGTCTAGATAAAGTGATTGTGACTGCGGGTGTATTCATCGCAGAAGGCGCAGACATGGCGAAGAACGATCAAATCTTTGACCTGAGCTTCGGCGTAAATGTGAAAGGCGGTTATGTGGTTGGCTCAACAGCTCAGAAAATCTGGGAAGCGCAGGGCCTGAAAGGTGCACTGGTACTAACTACCAGCGTAAATGCAGCGGTATCGAAGAAAGGCTCTTTGGCGTACGACACCAGCAAAGCAGCGGCAAATCACTTGGTTCGTGAACTGGCGGTGACTTTGTCACCTCTGGTAAATGTTAACGCGTTGGCACCGGCAACAGTGGTCCAGGGCAGTAACATGTTTCCGAGAGAGCGTGTGATTTCATCACTGAGCAAGTATGGTATTTCGTATGATGAAAGTGAAAGCACTGAAGAATTACGCAATAAATTAGCACAATTCTACGCACAGCGCACGTTAACCAAACAACCTATCACACCGGATGATCAAGCTGAGGCTGCCTATCTTCTTGTATCCGGTCAACTGAGCAAAACAACCGGGCAAGTGATCAGTGTAGACGGCGGTCTGCATGAAGCTTTCCTGAGATAAGAGGTGACTTATGTTAAGAAGAATTGATGCATCCATTATCAGCGATGACAACGAAAAGCTGAAAGGGCACTTAGACGCAGATTATGCAGCGCTGGCAGATAAACTGGCACGCCAGGATATCGATATTGAGAAAATCACTGAGCTGGCCGGCGAATTCCAGGTTGCCGTACCTTCATGGGGTACAGGTACCGGCGGCACCCGTTTTGCCCGTTTCCCGGGTGAAGGAGAACCGCGCAATATCTGGGAAAAGCTGGAAGACTGCGCAGTGATCAACGAAATGTCAGGTTGTACTGACAGCGTATCGCCTCACTTCCCCTGGGATGTGGTTGACGATTTCTCTGGGCTGAAGCAAAAAGCAGATGAGTATGGTTTGAAGTGGGTATCGGTGAACTCAAACACGTTCCAGGACCAGCGTGGTCAGGAACACTCTTATAAATATGGCAGTTTGAGTAACACCAAAAAAGAATCCCGTGAACTGGCGATTCAGCACAACCTTGATGTAATTGGCTACGGTCAGCAACTCGGTGCTAAAAGCCTGACAGTATGGGTTGGCGACGGTTCAAACCATCCCGGTCAGCAACATTTCCAACGTGCATTCGAGCGTTACCTTGCCAGCATGGAAGAAATATATAAAGGCTTGCCGGATGACTGGGAAATGCACATTGAACACAAAATGTTCGAGCCTGCGTTCTACTCCACTATTATTCAGGACTGGGGTTCAAACCTGCTGGCCGCTATGCACTTAGGGCCTAAGTGTAAGTCTCTGGTTGATTTGGGTCACCATGCACCGAATACCAACATTGAAATGATTGTGTCACGCTTAATTCAGTTCAAAAAACTGGGCGGTTTCCACTTCAATGACAGTAAATATGGCGATGATGACCTGGACAGTGGTTCATTGCATCCGTATCAGCAGTTCCTGATCTTCAATGAACTGGTTGATGCTGAATATCGTCAGCAGGACGAGTTCGGTCCGGCGTACATGCTTGATCAGTCACATAATGTGACGGACCCGGCTGAAAGCCTGATAAATTCAGCCATTGAAGTACAGCGCTCTTACGTCAAAGCATTGCTGGTTAACCGCGAAGCCCTGTATGGTTTCCAGGAAGACAATGATGCACTGATGGCGTCACTTGAGCTGAAAAACGCTTTCAACCTGGATGTATCACCCATTCTGGCGATGGCGCGTTACCGTAAAGGTTCACCGATCAATCCTCTTGGTGTTTACCGCGGTGTTGGTTATCGTGAAACCATGGCAAAAGAGCGTCCACGCGACCCCAATGCCACCGGTTCTGGTATCGTCTGATTCAGACGGACTGTGAATTTGGCCTGAAGATACAGCTCGCGGTTGCGGGCTGTTTTGTATCTGAGGGCTGTGGATCTGTAGCATGAGAACGGAAAACAATAATGCGATTAAGCCAGTGTCATAATTTTCATGATTTTCGTAAGTTGGCGCAGAAGCGTTTGCCCGGGCCAATTTTTAACTACATCGATGGCGGTGCTGACGATGAAACCACGTTACGCCGTAACACGTCGGCTTTCCGTGAGTGTGATCTGATCCCCCGCGTACTCACCGGCGTGAAAGATATTGATTTGAGCGTTGAAGTGATGGGGCAAAAACTGCAGTTGCCGGTTTATTTGTCACCAACCGCACTGCAACGTTTGTTTCATCATCAGGGTGAACGGGCTGTGGCAGCCGTCGCTGAGCAATTCGGCACCATGTTTGGTGTGTCGTCCCTCGGCACAGTCAGCATGGAGGAAATTGCTAAGCAATACGATACGCCTCAGGTATATCAGTTCTATTTCCATAAAGATCGCGGTCTCAACAGGGCCATGATGGAACGGGCGAAAGAGTCCGGTATCGAAGTGATGATGCTTACTGTCGATTCCATTACCGGTGGAAACCGCGAGCGGGATTTACGTACCGGTTTCTCCATTCCTTTCCGGTTGAATCTCGCGGGCTTGTGGCAGTTTGCGACTAAGCCGGCGTGGGGCATTAACTATGTTACCCATGAAAAATTTTCGCTGCCGCAACTGGATGCCCACATTAATATGGGGGGTTCAACCAGCTCTATTGGTGACTACTTCACAAATATGCTCGACCCGTCGATGAACTGGAAAGACGTGGCAGAGATGGTGAAATTCTGGAACGGCCAGTTCTGTCTCAAAGGTATTATGAGCGCCGACGATGCTAAACGTGCCGTAGATATCGGCTGTACCGGCATTGTGATTTCAAACCACGGTGGCCGTCAGCTTGATGGTTCCCGAAGTTCCTTTGATCACCTGGCTGAAATTGTTGATGCCGTTGGTGACCAGATTGACGTTATGTTCGACAGTGGTATTCAGCGCGGTACGCATGTACTCAAAGCATTAGCGCTGGGTGCGAAAGCGGTCGGGCTGGGGCGCTACTATCTTTATGCTCTGGCAGCGGCTGGTCAGAAGGGCGTAGAGCTTGCGATGCAGCAAATGGTGGCTGAAATCGAACGGGACATGCGCCTGATGGGCTGTAGCAAAATCAGTGAGCTGAACCGCGACCACGTGCGATTCAGATAAGTTTCTCTTAAGTTATTAAGCCCTAAGAAAATGAGCATGCATTGCAAACCTACGTGCTTTTTGAACTATCGTTCTTGTGGCTTTATGTTATTCCTGAGCCAATTCGTTAACTAATTTCGTAATTCGCGTACAAACATCACTGTACGCGAACAACATACTACCTAAAGCGACCACTTTGAATCTTCCTAACTGAAGGTGACTAATACATTGGTTTGATTGGTGTGTCGGTAAGCACACCAGCGAGCAATATACGGGAATGTTTCTTCTTGAGATTGAAGCGAATGTCGGAACAACATTAACAACAGGTTCACTTCTGACATTCAATAATTCGACCTGAATAGTAGAGTATAGGAAAGTCAGGCTTTGCTTTACAATAGAAATATGAATGAGCTCTCAAAGCGAGCGTGGTTCGGACATGTCCCCTTTATCTAGACGCAAGGCATCCTGGGCCTCAGATTGACAGTAATTATTTAAGTGCAGTGACCTCGGGGTTAACCTATCTGGTTGAGAAATTTAAAGACTTCTCAGGCAGTGCTACCATCAATTTAGATGGTGTGGTCAGAAGCCGACTTGCTAGCTTTGCAGAAGAAAACCTCTAACCAAGTAAGGTAGACGAAGTAAATATGATAGGCGAGTAAGAGCAATAGTTACTCGCCTATATCACTTCCACCTAGCTACTCTATTGCTTCTACTTGATAACGTCCTGTTACGATAAAGCGCTCTGTATCTTCAGAAACTTGTCCAAAAGGAATAAGGGCTGGGCCTGTTGGGTCGTACAGCACATAGGTGTCACCATCGTGTTCTATGGTTCTATCTTCTGCCATTGGAGTTAGCGCAATGCCAAGCAGGGCATGATTAGGAAGAAATACAATAATCATCTTGGTGGAGGGCATGAATGCTCTTACCATCGATGAAGCCAACACCGCTTTACTGTCACAATCCCCAAGGTTTTGCATGAGCACACTGACAGGCGGTGCATAGCCAGAGCCATTGCTCACTACTCTATCTTCTAATGTGTCGTAGGGGATGCTTTGCAGCCAACTGAGAATTAGCGAAAAATACGCTCTAGAATCAGACTCGGAAGCGACTTTTTCGTAGAACGCCTGCGATGCTGCCACCAAAGGCTTGACCGACTCAGCGACATATCTTACGTGGTCTGGCTTAATTGCTTGTTGGTTAAAAAGTGTAGTGAAGCGAGTGAAATAGTGAGCGTGTAAGTACTTGTCATATTCACGCTGCTGTATTTGTTTCAAGTTAGCCAGTATTTCCTCAACAGCTTCCTCGTTAGTACCTTTTACTTTGATATCTATCGACTCTCGCTTTGGCGTTATTTTTACGCGGGCGGTTCTTGGGTTAATCTTTTTGGCTTCTTCCATGAGCGCAACGGTGACATGCCGTTGGGCGATTTTGGGTTTGTAATTGGCCTGTCTCGTTGGGGCATCTTTCAGTGCGCTTTTAGGTAATTCAAATGTAATCGACTGGCGTTCATTTTCAATGTCTAACCACTCGTAGCTGAACTTGACGCCCGTATCGGTTTTCGTCTTTTGATATTTTAGCTGTTCGCTGTATGCGCCGGATGACAGTAGAAGGCCTGAAAGTAGCAAAAATACGCCCGCCAGCCTTGAGCTACAAAACGAGTGAAAGCAAAGGAAAAAGACTTTCTTATTCAGGGCTTTTCTAAACACTGGGCGGCGCACCATACTCTATAAGTTCATCATCTTATAGAGTATGCGCGTATACGCCTAAAAAACAAGGCGACACTCGTTACCTATTCTTGAAACCAATTTAACTCGTCGTGAAGACTTACTACGCTGCCAACAATAATGAGTGTAGGGGGTTGAAGTTGGGCTTTTTCTTGTTTGGCGACGATATTTTCCAGTGTGCCAGTTAGCACTTGCTGTTTCTCTGTTGTTGCAGATTGTACTAGTGCAATAGGTGTTGTGGCGTCTAAACCGTGCTCAATCATCTTCTCGCAGATAATTGGTAGACCCGTTAACCCCATGTAAAAAACTGCAGTTTGATTTTTTTGCGCAAGGGCAGGCCAGTTAAGGTCTATAGTACCGTTTTTTAAATGGCCGGTGGCGAACACTACGGATTGGGCATGATCCCTATGAGTAAGCGGAATGCCCGCGTAGCTAGACGCTCCACTTGCTGCGGTGATCCCAGGAACTACCTGAAACTCAATTCCATGCTGAATAAGGGTTTGAATTTCTTCTCCGCCGCGCCCGAAAATGAACGGGTCACCGCCTTTTAAACGCACCACGCGATTGCCTTTTTGGGCTTCATCAACCATTAGTTGGTTAATGTCGTCCTGAGGAAGTGTGTGATTGCTTTTAGCCTTACCCACGTAGATTTTTTCTGCGTCGCGGCGCACCAGTTCCAGAATTTGTGGCGATACCAAGCGGTCGTATACCACTACATCGGCTTTTTGCATTAAACGCAATGCGCGAAAGGTCAGAAGATCAGGGTCACCTGGACCTGCCCCTACCAGATAAACTTGGCCTTGCACTTTTTTGTCTTTAGCGGCGGCGTTTAATGCCAATTCAAACGCATCATCGGCTTTTTTATCTTGGCCTTTTTCCACCATTTCAGCAATATCGCCATCCAGCACGTCTTCCCAGAAATAGCGTCTGGCGGTGACACCGTTAAGTGTTTGCTTTACCTTTTCGCGGAATTTTTCAGAAAACGCACCAAGCCGGCTTAAATTGGCAGGCAGTACCGTTTCTAATTTCTGACGTAAATAACGAAGTAGCACAGGCGCTACACCGCCACTACTCATGGCAATAACAATGGGCGAGCGGTCGACAATTGAGGGGGTAATAAATTGGCAAAGCGGCGTGTTATCTACCACGTTTACCAACACTTTGTTAGCGCGAGCCAGGTCGTGAATATGCTGATTAACATCGCCTTTATCGGTGGCGATGAAAACCATGTCTTTATGAGTAAGGTCGCTATTTTCGAACTCGCGTTCAATCAGCGTTACTTTTTCGTTTACTGCTAGCTGCTTGACCGTATCGCAAACCCAAGGCGCGACTACGGTAATGGTAGCAGGCGTCTTCATAATAAGCTCTAGCTTACGGGCTGCCACCTCACCGGCCCCAACAATAAGAACATTAAGTTTTCTGGCATCTAGGAATAACGGAAAGTAATCCATAAAGGTTTTCTTAGCTTCAAATACAAAAAAAGAACTGACACTATTTTGCGCCAATTCTTTTTATTTAGAAAACAACGAAAACAGCCTTTATATTGCGATTAGTTATATAAAGGCTGAATATATTGCTATTTAGTTCTTACGCTTGCGGTTTTCGCGGTCGCCACGGTTAGGGCGGTCTTCACGATTACCACGGTTAGGGCGGTCTTCACGATTGCCGCGAGGCGCTCTGTCACCGCGGTTACCACGGTCGCCACGACCTTTTGCTGGTGGCGTGTCTGACCATTCGCGAATGTTCAGGCGCTGACCCGCAACACGAGTACCTTGTAGCGTATCGCGCGTTTCTTTTGGCATGCCTTCAGGAAGGTCAACCGTACTGAAGTTGTCATAAATTTCGATAGCGCCAATGTGCTTAGAATTAATGTTAGCTTCATTAGCAATAGCGCCTACGATATTACCTGGCTTAGCACCGTGTACGTGGCCTACTTCAATGCGGAAGCGCTGCATACCTTCCTCAGGCTTGCGGTTTCCACGAGGAACTTTTGGCTTTCTTTCGCGACCGTCACGAGAGTTTCTGTCGCGGCTATCACGCGGAGGCTTGCTGTTGATATCAGGGCGATCTGATTCTTTAAGAATTAACGGCTCATCACCTTGCGCAATTTTAAGTAGCGCAGCCATTAAAACTTCAGGAGAAGCTTCGTTTTCTTCTTTAATCATCTCAACGATTGGCATTAATGATTCAATGCTATCGTCTTGCGCTGCTTCGGCAACCGATTGTTTGAAGCGGCTTAAACGGGTTTCGTTAATTTCGCTGATTGAAGGAATTGGCATTGCTTCAATAGGCTGCTTGGTAGTTTTCTCGATAGAGAATAACAAGCGCTTTTCACGGTGAGAAATAAACAAGATTGCATCACCTTGACGTCCAGCGCGACCAGTACGGCCGATACGGTGTACGTAAGATTCGCTGTCGTACGGGATATCGTAGTTGATAACGTGGCTTACACGCTCAACGTCAAGACCACGGGCTACAACGTCGGTAGCGACAAGGATATCAATTTTACCCTGTTTAAGTTTTTCAACAGTGCGCTCACGAGCAGCCTGAGGAATATCACCGTTTAGTGGTTCTACGTCGTAACCACGAGCAGAGAGTTTATCTGCTAGTTCAACCGTAGCGGTTTTCGTACGTACGAATATGATCATACCGTCGAACACTTCCACTTCCATGATACGCGTTAGCGCTTCAAGCTTGTGGTGTGGTGCAATTTGGCAATAACGCTGGCGAATGGTGCTAGCTGTACTTACCTTAGACGCAATTTTAACGTGCTTAGGGTCTTTCAAGTATCGCTGAGTAATCTTCTTAATTGGGCCAGGCATAGTTGCCGAGAACAGTGCGGTTTGGCGCTCTTCTGGTGCGTGGCTAAGAATAAGTTCAACGTCATCGATAAAGCCCATACGAAGCATTTCGTCAGCTTCGTCTAGCACTAAGAACTTAAGTTCGCTTAAGTCTAGCGTTTTGCGCTTAATGTGGTCGATGATACGGCCTGGTGTACCTACAACAACCTGAACGCCGCGCTTAAGCTGGCGAATTTGGTTGTCGTACGACTGACCGCCGTATACTGGAAGTACTTTAATTTTTTGACTAAAGCTCGCATAAACCTGAAACGCCTCTGCAACCTGAATAGCTAGTTCACGGGTTGGGGCCAATACCAGTAATTGCGGCTTACGTTCTTCAGGATCGATATTTGCCAACATGGGCAGGGCAAACGCAGCGGTTTTTCCTGTCCCTGTCTGTGCCTGACCGAGTAAATCGTGCCCTTCAAGTAAAAGAGGGATACTCTCAGCTTGAATAGGAGACGGTTTCTCGTAGCCAACTTTTTCAAGGGCTTGTAAGATAGGTTCTGGTAAATTGAGGTCTTTAAATGTCATGTCGACAGTTGTGGTCATTAAGGATCCTGGTGCATTAAGTAAGGAGGGTGCGGCATACGATTAAACCGTACTTTTTCGGTTTATTATCGCAAGACGCTATACAGCGATGAACTGGCCTTTCGGGCGAGTTTATGAAGCGTATTCGTAGCGTATTTCGCGATATGCTTGCCAGCAGTGTTGCAAAAAACCATATTATATTCGAATAATGGCAAGGTTGCCACGAAATTGCACAGTTTAGATGAAATAATAGACAGTACACCATGCGCTATTTTCAATGTGTAGCGATGTGACAATAAAAAGTTGAGGTAGGGCAAGGAATTACAATGACAAAAATGAAACCCAATACATTACTTAAAAGCACAACGTTAGCGGTGATGCTGACCAGCGCGCTTTTATCTGGATGTAGTGAAAAATCAATGGAAAGCCATTTAGCAGATGCAAGGAACTACGCCTCTTCTCAACAAATCGACGCCGCCATTGTTGAATATAAAAATGCCATTCAAAAAGCGCCCGATGCCGCAGCACCGCGCTTCGAACTTGGCAAGCTGTACTTGCAGGAAAGTAATTTTTCAGCTGCTGAAAAAGAACTCAACAAGGCAATGGAACTTGGGCATCCTGTTAGCCAAGTCATTCCTCTATTGTCGGTCGCTTACCAACAGTCAGGCGCAGAAAATGCGCTGGCCGAAGTAGATTATCGCGCAGAAGGGATGTCAGCAGTTGAATCAGCCGAGGTGGGTTTTTATAAGCTACAGGCTTTAATGCAGCTAGGTAAAAACGAAGAAGCTCAAACGCTACTGGCTGATTTATCAACCCTAGATACGAGCTCAGTCTATAAAGGCCTTATTGACAGTTATGCCTTTGTTTTAGAGAACGACATGGATGGAGCGCTAGCCGCCACCGAGAAGCTGCGAGAACAAGCCCCCACCAATAAAGACGTGCTACAACAGTTAGCAAAAATTTATCTTCAAAAAGGTGAGCCGAGTAAAGCTGCCGAAGTCTACGGCGTGTATGTGAGTCAGTATCCTGACGACGTAACCAGCAAATTTGCCTATGCAGCGCTACTGATTGAAATAAGAGAGCTCGACAAAGCAGAACCTATTGTAGATGACTTGTTGACCTTAAATGAAAACCATCCGCTGCTTAATACCTTTAAAGGCATCATTGAGTCGGCCAACGAAAATTATGCTAAGGCCCTCGAGCACTTGGAAATTGCCGTTCAAAATGGAAGAAGTGATCAGGTCGTGCGTTTGGTTGCGGGCTTCAGTGCATATCAAATACAAGATTTTGAAGCTGCGCAACGTCACCTTACAATGGTTGCGTCTAGCCTTCCCGACAATCATCCAGGCCTTCGCATGCTGGCAGACAGTATGTTGCAGTTAGGTGAGAACGATGAAGCGCTAAAAGTGTTAGCCAGAGTGAAAGGTGAAGAAGGTGTTGATGCTGCGTTATTCTCAAAAGCTAGTTACCAGCTGTTAAAAGACGGCAATGTGGTTGGCGCTAAGCAAATGGTGGAAAAATCTGAAGCGGTGAGTACCACGGCAGAGGATCTCTCTCGTTTGGGTGTGCTGCAATTGTCGTTAAACGATGTCGATGGCCTTGTGAATCTTGAACAGGCCGTTGAACAGTCGCCAGAATCAGTGACGTCACAAGCCACGTTACTACGAGCTTACATTGCTACCAACCAGTTGGAAAAAGCAAAAAGTGCTGCCAAAGAGTGGCACGAACAATCGCCTGACACCGCCGCGCCGCTTATCTACTTAGGCAATATCGCTACCGCAGAAGGAGCTTATCAAGAAGCCGCCCAATACCTTGATAAGGCAAGCAAACTGAAAGGTGCTGAAAATGAGGTGGTATACTCTCGCGCAAAACTACTGGTAGCAGAAGGCAAAAAAGACGACGCGATTTCCTCTCTTCGCGCGTTCATTGATAAGAACCCTGCCGATGTGCCTGCGCTGGCGTTGTGGTTTGCGTTAGCCACTGAAAAAGGTAACGCAGAGCAAGTAATTAAACATACCCAACAACAGTTTAACGCTAAAAAAGGCGACCTGAATTTAAGGCTTTTACTTGCAAGAATGTATTCGCTTAATAATCAGCTTGATAAAACGGTTTCGCTTTTAGCTGATGTAGAAGGGAATGAAGCGTCACCGCAAGCGTTTTGGAATCTAAAAGGCCAAGCGCTCATCGCAACTAACAATTTGAAAGATGCGACAGCATTCTTTGATCGCTGGCTATCGTTTTACCCTCAAGATAAAAACGCGGTATTGGGGAAATTGTTAATTGTTGATTCGCAAAAGCAATTTGAACAGGGGCTAACATTAATAAATAAGGTATTAGCTAAACGTCCTGACGCACAGCTAACTTTATTGAAAGCATACTTCCACAGCCGTCTGGGTCAGGCTAAACCTGCGTGGGACATAATAAATAGTACCGCTGAAGAGGTGAGAGCGCTGCCGTTTGTAAGAGGTGTGATTGCGCGTTTGTATCTTATTGATAAAGCGCCAGAGCAAGCGGTAGAGCATGCAAAAGCTGCTTATGACGCCACGCCAAACTCTGACAATGCTTTGTTATTAACGGCAGCGTTGGAGATGTCGGATAAAAAAGCTCAGGCCCATACGTTCCTTGAAAAACACGTTCAGATGCACAGCAACGACATCCCAAGTGCAATGCTGTTAGCCGAGCGTCAAATTGGCAAAGACCGAGCAGCAGCCATTAAAACTTATGAACAGGTGCTAGCTAAAACGCCAGATAATTTTGTCGTATTAAATAACCTGGCGTTTTTGGCGCTGGAAGATAAAAAACTTACCCGAGCAGAAGAGCTCGCTAAAAAGGCCGTATCACTGCAGCGTGAGAACGCAGACGCCGCGGACACGCTAGCGCAAATATACATTGCTAAAGGCGACAAAGCCGCAGCGCTTAAACTGTACGAGGAAGTCGCTGCACGTCCTATTGCGAACGACGACGTATATTTAAATTATGTGAGTGTATTACTTGAACTCGATAAAAAGGCGCTCGCCTCGCGCAAGCTGGCAAGCCGAGAGTTTAAGTCAGAGGCAGCCAAGCAAAGAGCGGAGTCACTTAAGCAGCAATACGGGCTTTAGACTCGCCCGGGCGTATCTTGCTTTAGCCTAAATCTAGGCATCACCATTTTTGAGAAACTAAAAAGGCCACATCACTGTGGCCTTTTTCAATTGCGCTATTCGGACAGAACGCACTTAGCTGGTTTTGTTTACCGTGCTATTTTGATTATTAGCGGCAAGCTGTGCCTTCAGCTCTCGTAGTTCTTTCATTACATCTTGAAGGGTTGGCTCTACGTTCCCTTGGGCAATTTGCTCTTCAAGTAAGGCGGCTTCTTTTTCTGCTCGTGCTTTTTCGTTTTCTCTTTCCATCACGTTCACCACGATCCCAATCACCATGTTCAAGAACGCGAACGCTGTAAAGAAAATAAAGGTAAGGTAGAAAATCCAGCTTAGCGAGTAAACCTCCTGAGTCTCGTACATTACATCGGTCCAATCTTCGAATGTCATAATTCTAAAGAGCGTTAGCATCGAGATAGTGATATCGCCCCACAGCACGGGATTGATGGTTTCGAATAAAGTACTGCCTATAGCTGCGTAAATGTAGAAAATGATAAACATCAACAGCATGACATATGCTAATTGGGGCAGTGCTTTAACCAAAGAAACTAATAAGATCCTGAGCTCGGGAATGATCGAAATCATACGCAATACGCGGAACACACGCACCAAACGGGCGATAAGTGCCAGTTCGGTATCGTCTGCCGGAATGAGACTAATAACCACAATCAGTGTGTCAAACCAGTTCCAAAAGCTCTTGAAAAAGTAGCGTTTACGTTTTTCAGCCAAAAAACGAATGGTGATTTCTGTTAGAAAGAAGGCACTGATAAACCAATCTAAAAATAGTGTTACTGACGACATGCCAGCTGGCAGTTCATAGGTCTTGGCACCTACGAGTAGCGCTGAAATAACAATAACGCTTATTACAAAGGCTTCGAACCATTTATTGGCTCGAATGCGCTCAAATTTATTTTGAAGTTCAGAGGCTTGCATTTCTATTTATCACTCAAAGAAAAACCGAATAGCCAAAGGGCTTGTGGTAAGCGCCATTGGCTGTATACTAAATAATCAGAAGTGCAGCGTACGCGCACTTATTGCATACAAATGTAGGGGCACAACGGGCGTTTTAAACCTGTCTCGTCGCACGTTACCTAAACGTTTATCAAGCCGAATACACAGGCTTAAAAATAAAGGGCATAATCATGGATGATGAATTACGGTTGTTGCAAGAGAAATTGCATCGTGTAGCGGAACGCTTGTCTAACTTCGCGCCCACAAAGCAAAATGCAGAAGCCTTGCGTATGGAATATCGCCAACTGCTAAGCGCACTTAAGAAATATACACCTACATCGCCAACTTAATCATCATTAACATAGCCCTTTTTCGCGACTCAGCATCGCATTTCTTCAGGTGTCATATTATCTCAGGCATAAAAAAGGGCAGCACTGGCTACCCTTTCTTTCACTATTGAGCATGTACTAAACGCTCAACTATCCAATGCTAATCATTGGTGTTGGTTTCTGCTGGCTTAAGACCACGGTTGATCATAGCCACATCTTCACCTGTCAATGTACCTGCCGCTTGCTTAAGCGTAACCACTGACTGAATAAAGTCATAGCGTGCGCCCGCAAGGTTACGACGTGCATCGAACAGGTTACGTGTGCTGTCTAGCACGTCAACAATGGTACGTGTACCTACATCAAAACCTGCTTCTGTTGCTTTAAGGGCGCTGTCTGCTGAGACCACTGACTGCTCTAAAGCACGAATCGTTGAGATTGACGCTTTTACATTGTTAAACGAGCTGCGAATAGACTGCACAGTTTGACGATAAGTCTGTTCAGCTGCTTGGCTTGCTGCAACATAGTTAAACTTAGCTTGGTCGGTTTGCGATGAAACGCGAGAGCCTTGATAGATAGGCACATTCAATTGAACCGCAACTGACTGACTATCAAGATAAGGTGTTTCAAACTGTAAGAACGGGTTTGAAATATCGTCTTTGCTTCGCGATGCGTTAGCTGTTAAACCAAGGGTAGGTAAGTGACCCGAGCGCGCAATTGAAATATCTTCTTTCGCGATATCCATAGCAAGTCTGTCAACCAGAAGTGCTAAGTTTTTATCCTGCGCAGTTTCTAGCCACTCATCGACAGCCGCTGGCACAGGCATAGTTGCGGCAAAATTCTCTGTGTTTAGCCCAAACAAACGATCGTGATATTTACCTGTAATTACGCGAAGCGCTTCAAGAGCAAATTCAAGCTGGTTCTTTGCTTGGATTTCCTGCGCCACCGTGCTGTCGTAATTGGCCTGAGCTTCGTGTACGTCAGTAATAGCCGTTAAACCCACTTCAAAACGCTGGCGAGTTTGTTCTAACTGGCGCTCAATGGCACGTTTTTCAGCGCCCACAAATTCAACATTGTCACGTGCACGTAGTACGTCAAAATAAGCAGTAACCGTACGCACAATAACGTCTTGCATGCTAGCGGCAAGCTGGGCGTCGCTTTGCTCGGCCACTTTTTCAGCGCGATCCAGCCCTAGCCAGTTTGCGTGGTCGTAAAGTGACATTTGTACCTGCAAACCATAATCGATAGTGTCTACGTCTGTTTCAAATACCACAATTTGAAGGTCATCAGCATTAGCACCTAACGTTTGTGCACGTTCAGCTGTAGAAGTTGTATAGCCTACCGAGCCAGATATCTGTGGTAGAAGGTTTGCGCGGCTAATACTAATCCCTTCAAACGCTGCATCACGTTGCGCTTTCGCTTGGTTTACCAATGGGTCGTTCGCCAGTGCTTGTTGATATACCTGCATAAGGTCATCGGCCAGCGCACCCGTTGTCATCGAAACTCCGATAACCAGCGACAGAAGTGTTCGTTTCATGCTTACGTCTTCCTGTTGTGTTCAAGTTGCGTCGTCATTCGCTCTAAGGGACGACTTAATAAAACCAAGTGTATGAAAATTCAACCACAAACCGAAAGTCCAAACTCGTAACAGTATTTGATTAACTGTAACAGAATATGTGATCTACCCACGCAATTATTATAGTAATAGACGACTTGTAATATGATTTTCTGTTATTCGCTCACACCCCGTTATGCATTTTTAACGCATATACATGGTTGGTGTGTAAATGTACTATGTATGATAAATCTATTTGAACCATAAGTGTCAGCAAATGAGCAAGGAATTCCTTTCATTTACCTCAAATGACGTCGAAATCACTGACATTAAGCCAGTGTATCGTGGTTTCTTTACCATGAATCAGTATCAATTTAAGCACAAGTGTTTTAATGGAGAGTGGAGTGATACCGTCACGCGAGAAATATTTGAACGCGGTCATGCAGTAGGCGTTTTGCCTTACGATCCAGTTCTTCAAGAGTTTGTGCTAATCGAGCAAGTAAGAATTGGGGCATTAGCCACATCTTCAAGCCCTTGGTTGATAGAAATTATTGCTGGCATGATTGATGAAGGTGAAACACCTGAAGCGGTATGCCATAGAGAGTCTATGGAAGAGGCGGGTATCACGTTAGATAAATTAACGAAAGCATTGAGCTATTTGTCTAGTCCGGGCGGGACCACAGAAAGATTACATATTTTTATTGCAAAGACCGACGCTAGCCAAGCGCATGGTGTGCACGGCCTGGAAAGTGAGTCTGAAGATATTAAAGTGCATCGCATTAAAGAGAACACAGCCCTTGAATGGTTGGAGAATGGCCATATTGACAACGCCGCAGCGGTAATTGCGCTACAATGGTTCTTTATGCACAAAACACAACTTCTGGAGCAGTGGCAGACATCGTGACTCAACGCAACCAACGAAAATATGTACCTCATCTTCCTTCCATGCAGGCGCTTTGCGAACTGAACTACTCCCATGTTCTAAGAATTTTGCCTGATTGCGATACGGAAGATTTGAGCTATGAATTTTCGGTAGGAGTGGGCCTGTCTTATGAAATACGCATTGTGGAGTCTGCTCGCTACACCAGTACATTAAGTATTAAGCAAACCACTAAAGACATGCCGTCTTACTTAACGCCTAGTATGACGGTGCGCCTATATCACGACGCTCGCATGGCGGAGGTTATCAATAGCCAAAATACGGGAGCGCTCGAACCCTCTTACGAGTATCCGAACTTAAAGATGCGCCAGCGCAACGAAAAGCATATGGTGAACATCTTTTTATCTGAGTGGCTAAACTTCTGTTTGCAACACTCCTCAAATGTTACCTCTGAAGCGTGATTACACTTATACAACTCAGTGATTGCCACT